>OKVE01000177.1_pt1 | contig 24648 bp, 7 predicted proteins | sample 1604781 | NCBI WGS metagenome assembly OKVE01 (sample SAMN01760918, study PRJEB22395) | human gut metagenome
GGGTACAAAGTATCCCGCGGGGTCCCTGTATTTTCGCTCGCAATGACATAAAGTGTGTTGCACGGAAGGAATCGAGTATAGGGCGTTTTGCAATGACATAAAGTGCGTTGCGCGGAATTGCATAAAATGCGTACGGAATTTTTGTTTTTGTTGGTTTTTGCGACGAAATTTGGCGTTTTTTACAACTGTCGAAAATTATTTTGGTTTCGTTTGCGGTTTTTAACGCTCGGAAAACACAACATATTGTGGTCGGAAAAATTTTGGAAGATTTTCGGTATTTTTCGTAGAAAAAAGTAACAACATTGTATTGACGGCAGGGATTTTTTCTTGTAGAATATAATTATCTATATATGTGAAATTGTGCAGGCCACGTTTCACGCACGCATATATATGCGCATAAGGAGGCTATTATGAAACGCAACTCGATTTACAAGAAAGCGTTAGTGCTTGCGGCGGTGCTCGCCCTTGCGCTGATTCTTCTCGTAGGTTGTGGGCAAACGACGAGCGGGGATTCCAACCTCAATCAGTTCGTTAAGCCCGACACCGGTTCGCAACAGCAGACCGAAACGGTAAAGACGGCATTGTCCGGTAACGCGGCACGACAACTGTTGCTGACCTCGATTATCAACGCAAAGACGGTCGAGCCGAACTCAAGGTACATAACGTTCTCGTTCGCACCGTACGTTTACGTCGAAAAGGAAGGCAAGACGGATAAATACACCGTCAAAGTCAAAGGTTCCATCGACACTCTCGGCGGACGCGATGACAAACAATATCCCGTCAACGAAAGCGTAATGACCTTTGAAGTGCTGAAAGAAAGCGCCGACCTTACGATGGTTGTCCTTGGCATTTACGCAAAGGGCGGCGATATGTATATCGACTTCAACGACTATGAAACGGGCAAGGCGGTGCATCGTTACTACGTGTCCGATTCGGATATCGCATACGTAGTGGGGCTTTTCAAGGATATTCTCAACCAACTGAAAATCGAAGAAGTGTTGACGGATTACGACCTTGGCAGCCTTATTAACGACGCAGGCGTTAAAAACCTTATTTCCACCATTTTGGGAACGGACAGCGACGATAAACTCACGCTGTTCAATATCCTGCTTTCCCTTATTTCCGAAAGCGGCAGTTACTCTGTAACGAACGCCGACGGTTCGGTCGATCTCGTGATGCCCACGAAACTCAACGCGATTTTCACGAATAAGACCTTGCTTGAACAAGTCGGCAACGTCGTCAACGGCTTGCTGGGCGGACAATCCGACATTATCAAAGGCGTCGTCAACTTCCTTGTCGGCGATATTTTGTCGGGCAAAAAGACGCTTAACACGGCGCTTGTTGCGAATATCAGCAACAACCGTTTCCAGAAACTTGCTTTGAACGTCGTCAGCACGAAAGGCGGCGTCGACAAGACGATGGAACTTGGCATAGGCGGGCTTTCCAAATCGGCGGACTTCGCAAACGAAGTCAAAAATTCCATGCCCGAACTTGTCAAAGCGGACAGGAAGAATTACAGCTTCACGACGCTCAGTGCCGACCTTAACATAAATCTCGACATTGCAAAACAAGAGTACAGCATCGAAAACATCGACGGCGCCGTTGGCGGCGCGATTGCCAAAGCCCTTGAAGGCATTACCGGCACGGAAATTTATAAAAAATCCGATGCTATTCAGATTCTCGAACCGCTCCAAATCAGCCTCCATCTCAAATTGCGTGCGGAAATCAACCTTAAAGATAACAAGAAAACCCGTGCAGTCATCGAACTGAACGGAAAAGATAAGAAAGGCAACGATAGGACCTATCTCGGTCTTTACTACATCGGCGCGGACAACGCGCTTTATGCCGATATGTCCGGACTCGGCGGCGGCAAAGCGATGATCCCCGATATCAACCTTAATCAGATTTTGAAAGACCTTATCGCGGCGAAAATCCCCGAAATCCCCAGCATAATGGAAATTATCGGCGGCAAAGGTTCGGGCGCGGCATCGGGCGACGTCATTAACGCAGGGCTTATCGAAGCGGTTCAAACCGCAATGGATAACGGCGAACTTGTCGTGACGCACTACGGTCTTGCGGCGGGCGACGAAGATTCGGCTGCTGTCGAAGAAACGGCAAGCCTTGACATCATGGCGCTTATCGGCTGCTTGAATATCGTCAAAGGCGACTCGACTCCGCTCACGGTGGAAAGCATTTCCGCAAGCCTTACGAAAGACGTAATCGCAGGTCTTATGGGCAAACTCGGAATGAAACTTCCCATTGACCAACTTGATCTTAAAATTTACCAAACCCGTGAAGATTATCCTCATGGCGAAGAAGGCTGGAAAATCGACGTCGCCGTCAATATGGCGACCGAAGAACGCGGACAAATTCTCGGCGCGAACGTTGGTTTGTTCCTTAACTACGGCAACCCCGATCCTTCGCTTGACGGATATCTGGAAGGCAAGGAATTCAAGAGCGCCGAAGAAGGTGGCGAATATATCAACGCCGGTAAATTAACCTACAAAGACGGCGAATTTGACTTTGACCTGTGGGTAAGTATCGGGCTGGAACTCGAACTTGAATTCAATATCAGAGAAAACAGCGTAATTGACCTTTCCGCACTCGGAAAGCTTTTGTACAATCTTGCGTTGAAAGTGCAGTCTCCCGACGGCGTCAATGCGAAATTCAACCTTAAAATCAACGCCAACGCCAACGTAATGGCACTTGTAAACGCGATTAAGAACGGCGCGGACGTTGCAAAGATCCTCAGCGCAGTCGACGCGCGCATCGACATTACGACGGGCGAAGGACAAAACGCAAAAACAGCCGTATTGCTGCTTGAAGACGGCATGCTTTATCTCAACAGCAGCGACGGCGAATTCAGAAATTATAAAATCAATATTTTGGAAGCCCTTGGCGGAAACTTCAAACTTTTCGGCAAAGACGTTTCTGGCACCGGCAGCGCACTCGCATCGGGCGAAGGCGATACAACCGAAGGTGAAGGCGGCGACGCTCCCGCAACCGAAGAAAAGGCGAAGTTCGATATCGTAGGATTGCTTCTTGCAAACATCAACTGCATTTCTATTAACCGCGACAGACTGGAAGTTGCGATTGCGGATACGCTTATCACCGCGCTTCTTAACGGTCTGGGCGTCGATACGGAAATCGTGAAAGGGCTTAATTTCTCAAACAACGGCACCGCGATTTCTCTGGAATACGACGGACTTAACCTGTCGAAACTCTGGCTGAAAGCAAACGTAGGCATTCAGCATGGCGACAATGCGGCGCTCGGTCTCGGACTCGGTCTCGGACACATCGTGCTTACGGTCGGTAAGCGCAACCTTGCCGCACTTGGCGAACGTAATATTCTGGAAGACGAATATCAGGATCTTTTGAACGGCGGCAACGTATATCTCGGGCTCGGCGCGGAAATCGACGTAGCGCTTGACGACGAAACTTACGTTCTTGAAGACTTGTTGGGCGCGCTTGTCGCGAACTTCGCGCTTGGCACGACAATCGACATCAAAGACGAAATCAAGGGCGGCTTGACTTTCAACATCGTTGCGGATATAGACATTTCCAGCAAGCCCGATCAGAACGACTCCCGTATTCTCATCGAAATCAGGAAAAAATCGAACAAAAAAGTCTTCCTTGGTCTTTACTATGACCAGAAAACCACGACGCTGTATCTCAAAACGGACGACGGCACGATTATTCAACCCGTCGCGTTGAAATTCGACCTTATCGGGCTCCTTGAAGGGCTTATCAACAAGGGCGACGGCACGGCGTCTGCGGACATCGACTTGTCCAAACTCAACCCCGTAATTCTCCTTGGCAACAAAGGCTTGCAGATTCAGGTAATGACGGGCGTTATGAAACTCCTTGTCGGCGTGCTTGTCGGCGATATGAACGATTATATCGTATACGATGCGGGCACAAAGAGTTATTATAAATACTACGCTTACGACGCGAACGCCGATTATACGATTTTGCAAAACGCAGAGGTAGATCCCGAAGGACAAAAAGTCCTGTATCAGAGAAACGTCGATAAATACGTTTACGCCGACGGCGAATTCACGCTTAATAACGATTACGTCGACAATGACTTCTTCGTAAAAGCGAAAGAAGGCAGTTTCTTCTACGTATTGAAAGACAATGCTACGGGTATCGACGAAAAATACTTTGAAAAGAACGCCGACGGAACTTTGAAAGAGTTTGCAAACTCCGGCAGAAACTTCACGCTCATCGACGCTTCTAATAAGGATATATACGCGAGCGCGCCTAAGTACTATCAATCCGAATTCAAACGTGCGGACACTCTCATGTTCGATATGGATAAGGACGTTATGGAATTTACGAAAGGCTTTATTCCCGCGTACAACAAGACAAGCGGTCTTACCACCTACGTCAAAGTGGACGCTTCCAAACAGGAAGTCGCTCTTTACGAAGTCTTCACGCAAGGCTACACGATGAAAGACGTCTTTGACGAAAACGGCAAACCCACGGGCGAAACCAAGAGAATGGAACTTAAACTGCCCGAACTCGGCGCATCCATCGTCATCGGTCAGATCGAAGACGGCGATGTGTCCGTGGTCGCAGGCGGCACAAAATTCAGCGGTATCGGCATCGGTATCTTCATCATGAGAAACGGTCAGTCCGATCCTCACGGCGTCCATTACGTAAAGATCGCGGCAGACGAAACCTATATCGGCACGAGATATAATCTTGTCGACGGCGAGTATCAAGAAGCGGCAGACGGCGAATATAAGCAGGTTGCAAACACCGCCGCAAACGTCGCAATCAAACTCGGCAACATTCAGCTTTCCGAAAAAACGTTCAAGGAAAACTACGGAGTAACCTTTGAACAGTTCATCGACGGTCTGCAAAACGAAAACCTTCCCCAAGCGGACGCAACGAATATTGTGGACCTTACCGTCTACGTCAACGTGGAAGCGGGCATCGAAATCGGCGCAATCGAGACGGCGGCGGGCGGCGACACCTGGGCGATCGGCGGCTTGCTTTCGGGCATTGTCGGCGGCAGCGATAAAGATCCCAGCGCGCTTGCAAACTTCCTGAAATCGTTGCTCATTAAGTTCAACGTTCAGGACGAATTCAAAGACGTAATCGGTCTCAGAATCGCCGGCAACGTGAACCTTGGCGCGCTTTTAAGCGGCGATACAAAAGACACGATGCAAATCGTCAAGGCGCTTTTGACGAAGAGCGACCTTGCGGTTGAGCTCACCGACGGCTATCCGTGGGCGGCAACGAAGACGGTTGTCGGAATTTACGTCACGGAAGGCACGATTTACATCAATATCGACGGCGAAAAGACCATCAAAGACACCAAACTCAAAATCGGCGTAGATAAAGTCCTGGGTATGGTGGGCGGCGCGTCTACGGGCGCACTTGCATCGGCGGATCTCGGCGTTGAAGGCATACTTTCAATCGTCAACAACATCGTCAAAGAAATCAGCATTTACAGAAACGACGAAGCGTCGGGCATGACGATTTCTCTCAGCAAGAACATGCTGGGCGCGATTCTGCAACTCGTTGCGGACATCGACGGCGTTGACCTGAAACTCAACGAAACGAACAGCTTTATCGAACTTAATACGAAAGTTACGGATAAAAAACCGTACCTTCTGAAACTCAGCGTCGGTATCGACCCCTTGGTACTCGGCATTGCTCTTGGCGGATTGAAGATCGGTCTTGCGGCAAACAGCGACGTACTTAAAAACCTTAACAAAGCCGACTACAAAGGGCTTTCCGAAATCGAAACCATGGCGCTTGACGTCGAAATCGGCGTTGACCTTGGGCTGAAACAGGGCGAATTCCCCATCGGAAAACTTATTTCCGGCATTTTGCAGGCAACGGGTACCGACCTTGAATTCCCGCTCAATCTCGATATTCAGAGCGAACTTGACCTTGACCTTCGCGTAAGGCTCGCGGGGAACCTTAACCTGAAAGAATTCGGTAAATCCGACCTTATGTTGCAGGTGAGAAACGCAGCCCCCGGCAAAGAAAAGACCATACTCGGTTTGTACTTCACAACCGAAAAAGACGCAACGGGGAAAGATATTCCTTGCCTGTACGTCGAAACGCAATTCTTCAGCCAGAGCGCACCCGTAAGAAGCAAGGTTGAAAACTTTGACCTGCTCGGAAGTCTGCTCGGCAAGACGGTCAGCGGCGTTGTGGAATACCTTGGCGGAAAAGTCGAAGGCACAGGCGCTGCGCTTGCGTCCGACGACGGAGCCACGACAAACGAGGCGGAAATCATTCTGGAACTTGCATCAAAGAGCATTCAGGTGAAGATCGCGGAAGAAACCGTGAAAGGACTGCTTGAAGCGCTTGTCGGCGACAAGGTCGGCGACGACATTATCGAAATCATCAACGGTCTGGGACTCTCCGCAGAAGTCGCGGTGAACCTGAAAGACGAAAACAAACCTTTGCTTTCGGTCGTTGCGACGTGCTCGTATCTTGACCTTGGTATTCTTGTCAATAAGGTAAATCTCAGCACCCAAAAACAAGATATCTTCGGCACGACACTTTCGGGCAACACCTGGACAAAGACAGAAGACACAACGAAGAGTGCGCTCGGCGTACAATTCGGCGTTGAATTGAGTTACGATATCTCAAACGGCAAGCATAGTCTTGACGCAATCCTTAGCAACGTCGCGTCGGCAGCGGCTTTCGAAAAAGACGCAACAATGGCAACCGTCGGCAGCATACTGAAAGCGGTATCTCTTGACGCGATTATCAAAAACACGCACGGTTCGATCGGTATCGACGTCGTACTTAACGTCAAATCCGAAAAAATGACGGAGTATCTTGTGCCCGCAGGTCAGGCTCTTTACGAACTCATAATGGGTAAACTCGGCGCGGAATACACTGCCGGCAAGGAAAAATACGATCCGCTCACGCTCCTTAATATGGTTGAAGCGTTGATTAAGATTAACCTTAACGGCAACCCCGTTTTCGTGAGCTTGAAGGACGGCTACGTTTACGTGTCGCTTTCTGCGGTCGGCGGCGACAACTTCAAAGCGTCGCTTAAAAACATTATCGACCAGATCAAGAAGACGACGGGCAGCGGTTCAAGCGCGCTTGCGACGGGCGAAGGCGACGGCGAAGACAAAAAGGATGACAAGAAAACCGATTACGTGCTTGTCAACAAGATTTTACAAAATCTGCTTGCAAGCGCAAGCATCAGCGATACGGGACTTGACCTTGCTCTTGCTCCCAACCTGATGAACGTATTGCTTGAAAACGTTGTTGCGAAACTTCTCGGCGACACGTTCGGGTTCAACGACGACGTGAAAGCAATGTTCATGCTCAGCAGCCCCTATGCAAAACTTTCGGACGGCAAAACTTCGGTCGACGACGTCCTTTACACTGAAAAAGTCGAAGAGCGTTTCGTCCGTTACAATGCGGCGTTCGAGTCGCAACAGGGCAGCGAACAATACTTCTTCGACGCGGAAGCAAAAGTTTACAGAAAACTTTATAAAGCGGACGCCGTTGACGCGACGAAGTACGTCGTTTACACCGGCGGCGAAGTTCAGACGTTGTATTATCTCTCCGACGCGGGCGAATACGTCGCGCTTACCGCGGAACAGGCAGCGGCAGCCAGATTCGTGAAGTACACCCACACGAGTTATCTTGCGGTGTACGACTCCGCCGACAAAGCGACGAGAAACGTCGTGAAAGCGGCAGGATTCGTCGCGGGCACGACGGTTTACGACGCGAACGGCAACCCTGTCGCGGAAGATAACCTTTTCGTCAAAGTCAAACACAGCGGCATCGGCTGGACGAAAGAAAACGGCATAAGTATCGACCTTGTGTTCGACAACCCGAATACGACCAAAGCCCCCGATTTCAGCATCGGTCTGGGACTTGACGCAACCCTTGTTTTGCAGGGCGAAGCGATTGAAGTTATCCCGTACTTTGTGAAGAAAGCGGGCGCTAAAGCTCTTGACAATCAGGAAGTCAAAGGCTACTTCAAGGAAGGCACGGCTCTTGTCGAAATTCCCGTTGCGGAAGTTTACACCGGCACGAGATACGACAAAGACGGAAACGTTGACGAAAACGGCAAGTTCAGAAAAGAACTTGCTCCGGGAACGGAAACCGAGCACGACCTTGTCCTTATCGGCAATATATTCCCGGAAGTATCCGAAACCGTCGGCGATGAAAAGATTTATCTCTCGATGGAACTCGGGCTGACTCTTTCCGGAACGAAAGGCATAAACGACAGTATTCTTGACTTTGTCGCAGACATTATCGACGTCTCCAACCGCACCAGCACGACGATGAAATACGTCGAGTTTGCAGAAGGCGAAGATAAGGCAACATACGAAGGTCAAAGATATTCCAAAACCGGCGCAATGGCTTATGCACAGGATGTAAACGGCACGTTCAAGCGTGGCGCGTACTACCTTGCGGAAGAAGGCTACGTCGGCACGAAATTCGTGAAAAACTCGGACGGCACGTTCACAGTTGCAGACAACGGCGCATATAAGTTCGTAGCGGACGATTCGGCAAAGACTTACTTCCCGATTCTTCCGGAAGAAGCCGAAACCTATCCTGCCGACAAGAAGTACAGAGAAGACGGAAAAGGCTTTGTGACCGACGCTAACGGCGATTTCAAGGCGGGCGAATACTCTGTAACCGACAGAACGAAAGGCGGTGCAAAATTCCGTCTTAATGCCGCATCGGGCAAATACTTCGTCTATGAAGCCACCGGCATAACCCTTTACAAACAAGGCAACTACTACGAAATCGACAAAGACGAACTTGCAACGTTCAAGGGCGTCAGATTCGACTATGACAGCGTAAACAAAGTCGCAACCGTCAACGCTTCCGGCAAATATCAATTCGTCGCGGAAGAAGGCGCGTATTATCCCGTGCTTGAAAACGATGGCTACACCGGCAAACTGTATCGTGTGTCCGAGGCGTCAACCCCTGATAATACGATTTATATCGAAGATGTGATTTACAAATTCACCCCCGCGTTCACCGGCAAAGACCTGAGAGACCTTAACGCTCTTGCGAAGCTCCTTGTCAGCATCGGCGAATTCGAGGCGGAAGCGCGTATAAAAGTTACGGTCGGCGCAAACGTTGCGGAACTTGTAAAGGCGTTGTCCAATACCGCAAACATTGACATTGCGGAACTTCTGAAACACGTCGAACTCGCAATCGAGTCGCTTGATTCCAGAGGAACCGTCAAAGGCGGTATCTATCTGTATAACAGTACGTTATATATTAAATATATCAATACAAGTCGCGGTATCTTCTCGATGCCCGTGTCCGAACTCTTCGGAGCAATCGCGTCTGCAAGTGCGGATGAACGCATGCCTTACGAAGCGGCAATGCTGCAACTGTGGGTTGGCGAATTTATCAAACTCAACGGCGTGTACACGACGGGTATCGCGGTTCAGGCAACGACAAGCCTTGTCGAAACGCTGCTTGAAACCTTGCTCGGCTTTGACAAAGGCACGATAAGCCTTGCGGCGTTCGGCGCAGTCGGCGTGGAAGTCACCATCGTTACGGCGTCTCCCATCTTCCCCGAAAACGCGGACGGCGAAGTTTACGTAAAGAAAGCGTATGACTTTGTAGCGCTCGCGGACGGCGAAGTTTACGACGGCGAGAAGTACGTATTGCTTGAAAACGGCGAATACGGCGAAATCGCAAATGGCAGCGAAGATAAATTCAGCGGTCAGACGCTGTATAAACGCGTTGCAAAGGCGGAAGCAGACGTGTCTTATGTCAAACTTTCGGAAGCCGGTATTCTTTCGGATTGCGAAGGCTATGATTCGGCATACGCGGAAGCATTGACCACAAGATATACGAAGGTCAACGGCATTTACGAAGAACTGAAATTCGGCTTCGACTTCGATTCGTTCGGTATCGGCATCGGGCTTAAAATCGGCCGCGTCGGGTTCAACCTTAACATCGGCAAAATCGATATCGGATTGATTGACGGAACACAGTCCATCGTGCCCGACGAAGTTAAGAACGCGCCCATCGCACAAGAAACGGTAATCGACCTGAGCCTTGAAGTAAATCTCGGCTTGGAATTCATGGATAAAAACACCAATGCGACGACAGGATTCGACATCGGTAAATTCGTCGATAATCTCGGCGTGCTTACGGGTGTGACGCTTGGCGAAGACTGGCTGAAACTCACGGTGCCCGAAGGCGGCGCGGAAGTCAGATTGTCGCTTCGCGTTGCGTTGGCGCTCAACCTTACGAACGTCGACCACTCGGTTGCCGCAATCGAAATCGTCGGTCAGATCTTTGAAGGCAACGAAAAGATAGGCGAAAAAACCATTATCGGCGTTTACTACAAAGACGGCAACGTCCTGCTGAAACTCGACGGACTCGGATTTGACAATATCCGCATTTCGGGGCTCAGACTCAGCGATTTGCTGGGCGGCTCGAACGGCGTCGAAATCCTTAAAAAACTGCTTGGCGGCAGCGGATCTTCGTCCGCGCTTGCGTCCGAAGTCAACTTCACGGTTGTAGGAAACGACGAATTCGGTTCGCCGGCGGCTGCGCTTATCCTTGACAGCAACCGCATCGCGGTTGAAGTCGGCACGCTGTTCATCGAAAAACTGTTGGGAATAGCGGCGCTCGGTCTTGACGAAAACACGCAAAAACTCCTGGGCGGGCTTAACCTGAAAGCACTTGTCGAAGTCAACTTCGGTGAGAAATTCGTCACGGCGGAAGAAGGCTATAACGGCACGAAGTACGCATACGATAACGAAACAAAGAAATATTATATCGATAACGAAAACGGCACGTTTAAGCGCGAAAGCAACATCTCGCTTAAACTCAACGCGGAAGCCGCAGAACTTCTGGGCATAAACGTTGCGGTCGAAAATATCAAGATCGGCAACACGGGCGTTGAAGAAAAAGTCAAAGCAATCGATATCAACGATTACGCCGAATTCATCGAAATTCTCTTTGGAACGGAGAAAGACGAAAACGGCAACGAAATCGTCGACGCACACGGCAAGCCCAAAAAGAAGATAGTCGGGTTCGAGCCGAAACTGGAAGCACTCACCTTGTCGCTTGACATTGACCTTGGCGCAATGTTCACCAACGGTATGGCGATGGGTAGATCCATTCTCGACAGCGAAGGCAAGACGGTTCTCACCAACGTATCGTCGGTCGGCGCAATCGGAAACGGCAACATGGGTATCCGCGCGTCGGTCAAACTTGAAATCGCCTTTGCGGCGCTTCTCAACAAACTGCAACAAGGCTTCGATTCGTCGGATATTTTCGCGGCGATCGAACAGGCGTTGCCGCTCGTAAAAGCGCAAATCTCGATTTACGCACAATCCGACGGCGACGAACTTATCGGTATCTACGTCGCGGACGGCAACGTATACCTGATGCTTGACGGACTCGGAATGCCCAACATCAAAGTTACCGGCGAATTCCTTATGGATATCATCAGGACGGCAACGGGTTCGGGCACCGCGCTTTCGTCGGACGAAGCAACCGCATCTGTCGAAACAAGTCAGATTATCGATATCGTAAAACAAATCGTCGATGGCATAAGCGTTGGCGGAAAGGCTTTGAAAGTCGCGTTCCAGAACGACTACTTCGCAAAGCTTGTCGACGCGGTATTGTCGATTGTTCTGAACAAAAACATTGATTACTACAACAAGGTATTGCCCGAAGTGCCGACCGATGTCGCGTTCAGCGGACTTACGATAAACCTTGCCGGGATCGAAGACAAGTACGAGCCTATTTACCGCAAGGACGGCAAGTACTATTTCGACGAAGGATGCACAAGCCAATATTACGGCATGGTATTCTTCAAAAACACCGTAACAAATCATATCGAACTGTTCAGTGAGAAAGAATACGTCAAACAATTCGGCGAAGTTAACGAAACGACGGAGTTCTATCGAAGCATCAGAAACGGGCTTGTGGAACTTGATCTCGTCGCGTACTCGACGCACCTGAAACTTGCCGTCAATATGCCCAAACTCGGCGCACAGAAAAACATTATTTCTTCGCCGGAAGTCGCAGGCGTAGCCTTTACGGAAGCAGACGAAGTTACCGGCGTCGCGCTTGGTCTGAAAGGTCAGGTCAAGATTGACAAGCAACCGGGCATCGCTCTTGCAAACATTCTGAGCGGCGTTGTCGGCGACCTTGAAACCAAACTCGTCATCGAAGAAGATATCGACATTCGTTTCGCAATCGAAGCGGCGGTCGGCATCAAATACAGCCTGAAAGACAAGAACTTTGCGCTGAACGCGGTTGATCTCAGAATTTCCCTTACGAGAGTCGACGCGACGTTGGGCAACGTACCGCTTGCGGTTCTTACCTACATCAGTTCGGAAGGCACGCTTTACGTTGACGTATCGCACTTCTTCCAGAAACAAAACGCGGGTAACAACAAGAACCTCGGTATGCTCAAAATCACGGGCGTAAACGTGCTTGACCTTATCAACGGACTTCTCACGGGCGAAGGCTCGGCGACTTCCGTTGCGCTCGGTTCGTCCGACGCGTGGGTTGAAGACGAGCAACAACCGTACACCTACGTATATTACGAAGCAAACGCCATTAACTCCGCTGCGCCTGCAAAGTTCGTGCACGTCGCACAGTTGAACGATAAAGACGGGTTGAGAATGGTTTACAGAAACTACACCGGCACTATCGTCGACTATAAGACGGAAAGCGGCAAAGACTTGTACGTACGCGACCGCGCAAACAAGGATACGGGCTACACGCTGCTCAGCGCGGAAAACGCAGAAAAGTTCAGCCACAAGGCGAAATACACGCACGAACAGGCGATGACTTATACGAAACTTACCGACTTGTACGTAAAGGTCGGGGAAGATTACGTATTGGCTGCCGGCGATGCGGACGTAACTGCGACTGTGCTTTACCAGAGAGTCATTAGCAATTACGTAAAGATTGCGGACGGAGAAACCGTTAACGCAGAAGACAAATACGAACAAAACGACGACGGCTCGTTCACGCAGAACGCAAACGGCACCTTCAAAGCGGTTTACAAATTCGTAGAAGTAGCAGGCGGCAGCGCGTGGTATATCGAAGAATACAATTCGGAAACCTGCAAGTACGAATATAACGTATACGTCCCAGGTAACCCCAACCACAACGCACCCGCGCTTTATCACGTAGGTAATGCCGGCAAATTTGAGTTAGGCGAGGCGACGACTTATACGCAAGACAACAATGGTAAATATAAGAAAGTTACCACCGTTGAATATGTACTGATTGGAGAAGGCGAAGAAGTTCCGGAAGCCGACAGATATAAACTTGTCGGTGACACGTACGAACAAGCCAACGACGGCGACCATAAGAAAGTCACCACGATTACGTATGTCGAAATTGCAGACGATGAAACCGTTGATGCAAAAGACAGATACTCAAAAGACGCAAGCTTTGTCAAAGTGCCTGTTTACAGCATTTCGGCGGTCTGGGCTGATCTCAGAAACTATGGTATCGCCGACAACGTTGCGGGTTATGACGTAAAAAGCAACGCAAAAGTCAATATCACGGGCAAAGCGATGCTCGGTCTTATCGGCGGACTTATGGGCAACACAGGTCTTGAAGACATTCTCGACGCATTGCTCGTAAGCGTCCATGCAACGAAAGATCCGTTCATCTTCGGCGCGGATATCGGCATCCTTGACGTTTACAACGATTACAAACTTGCGCTCAACGTAGGATTGAACATTTTCGGGTTCGACTTTGAAAAGAGAGAAGGCGCGGGCAACACCGACGGCAGCTATCTTGAATTCCTCGACGCCGAAAACACGATTTCGTTCAGACCCGCAAACGCGAATAGTTATCGTCAATTTGTCGACGTCGACCTTAACCGTATTCTCTCCGCATCGGAAATCATGGACGTCCTTGTCGACAGCCTTGACTTCGGTAAGAGCGGAAAGATTTATCTGAACCTGTCGCTTGACGCGGATTCGTTCGCAAAAGACACCGGCGACAACTTCGTCCCGTGGGAAAAATACTTTGCGGCACTTCTCGGACTTAACGAAAACAGCGCAAGGGTATTGTATCAGGTGCTCTTCCCCGAAGACGAACTTGACGGAAAGGGCAATTTCAGCATCGACATCGCGGCGGCAATCGACGTGAAGAAACTGCTTGGCGGACTTATCGCAGGCACAGGTCTGAACCTTGAAGGCACGGAAATCCGCATTACGATCAATTCCGATACGATGTTGTTCTCGGAAGATTCGCGCAAAGACGGCAGCAAGATCGTCATCACCGCAATCGGTGAGGCGGACGGCATTTTGTCTGTCTTTATCGACAACAGCGGATACCGCGGAAAGGGCAAACACGTCGCAAAACTTGACCTGAACGCAATCCTCGGAACGGCGACGTCCAGCGCGGCATACGCAAGCGCGAATGAGAATACGGGACTTATCCCCGAAAATATCTTCGGCGTTCTGAACGCGCTCCTTGGCGAAGTACGTCTGGGCGGCGGCAAGATCTCGGTCGTTTTAAGAGAAAACTTCATCGGCGCACTTCTAAATACTTTGGTCGGCACTGATATTACGGAACAACAATCCCTTGTAAAGGGTGAAATCTATATCGACCTCAGAAACCTGGAAGTCGGTATCGAAATGATTCTCGGCGACGACAACTACGTTTCGGAAGGAGAACGCGACTTCTATATCGGACTCAGAATCGGCGGCATCAACCTGACTGCTCCCGACGGATTCGATATGACCGAATACACCTTCATCAAGAAGGCGGACCGCGCGAACTTCAAGAACATTAAACAACTGAAACTGGATATCAACTTTGAATCGGAATGGTATTACGACGCGACCAACAAGACGGAAGGCTTCGATATCAGTCCTGTCGTCGATATCCTTGAAACCATATTGAAGAAGGAACTCTTCCCCGACAGATTGTTGCAAGTCCTCGTAAAAGACGACAAGATCGACGCCGTTTACGCCACTGCGATAAGCGCGCACATCGACCTTGCGGACTTCAACAATATGAAACTTTCGGTTGAAATTTTCAAGTCGACCAGCGAAGAGCCCGTAAGAGAACTTAAACTCGGCGTGTACCTTGACGGACAAAGCGTTTACGTTGATTTGTCGGGTTGGGGACTTCCCAAGATTAAACTTGGCGGTCTGAACCTTGGCAACACCATCAACGACGCATTGTTGCCGCTGCTTGATCAGTACCTTGTCGGCGACGACAACAAACGCGGCGGTGAGACGGCTGCTCTTGCAAGCAGCTACGTCGGAGACTACGACAAGAACCATATCGAGTATTCGGATTTCGTCGAAGCGGCAGACGGCAAATACGTGCTTGTCTATACGGAAAGCAACAGCGGCGGATACGTGCTTGTCGACGGCAAATACGTGAAGTACAATGCAAAAGAACACGCAGGCGCAACCCGCTACGCAAGAAAAGTTGAAGAATACGACATGGCGAACACGGCGCATCAGAACGTAACCCGTTACAACGTGAATAAGGGCGCGTTCAGATCAAGCTGGGGCAAGGTATTGTTCCCCGTTGCGTACGAAGAAGACGCAAACGGCGCATACGTCCTTATCGACGGCAAATACGTGCCGTTCAACGCAAGTCTCCACGAAGGACAAAAGCGTTATAAGGAAGTTTCGGGCAACAAACCGTACATCTCGTTGCTTCTTGCAAACAACCGCTTCGGTTTCGGCATCAACGCAGACCTTATCAACAGCCTGCTTGAAACCATTCTGGGCGCGTTGAACCTTGATATTCAACTTCCCGACTTCGGCGACGCTGTCTTGCTGTTCGATTCCAGAAAGGACCTGAACGGCGACGGTTACGCCGACACGCAACTTGACCTTGCGGTGCAAGTCAACGACAACCTCTATTTCGGATTCCGCACGACGAATCTTGAAATCACAGGCAACTCCACCGAAGTAAGCCATGCCGAAAGAAGATATGCGGAAGTCGTAGGCGACGGAAAGGAATTTGTCACCGTATACGACATTGAAAAAGGCGAAATCGGTCTTGAAACGGTTGCGCTCGGTTTCAACGTACAGATCAGACAAAACTGCGTCGACAACGGACAAAGCGACTTCGAGAAATACCTCGGCGTACTGCTTAAATCGCTTTTAGGCATCAACAACTTCACGCTGAACCTGCCGTCAAGCGGCGAAATCGGTTGCGACATCGACCTCAGAGTATCCCTGAACATTGCAAACCTTGTCAAAGCATTGCAGGGCGGCAACGTCGACTGGTGGAGCGATATCGAGTTGTACCTTGACCTGAAACCCAAGGACTACGGCTCGTTGCTCACGATGTATAAACAGAAAGGCGACGCGGACGTTTACGCAGACCTTTCGGGATTGTCCTTGTTCAAGGTCAAGATCATCGGTTTGCAGAGCCTTATCGGCGGACTTGTATCGGCGTCGGCAACCGCGCTTGCAAGCGGCGATAACGAAGTCGCGATTGCATCCGCATCGGGCGATATTGCAAAACTTACCATTATCCCGGGCAAAGTGGGCTTCACCGTCGAAATCGGCTGGGGCTTCATCGAAGGACTTCTGACGAGTCTACTCGGCGATACGTTGCACGTGGCGGACGGCACAGGCGAACTTGAGGGTTACAAGACCATCACCATCGGTGAAGGCGCAACCGCAACGGTCATTCCTTTGCCGAAGATGAATAACGACAGAGCATTGTCGCTTTCCATCAACCATGCGTCTGCAATGTACAACAGATCTTTGGAAATCGACCTTAGACTCGGTTTCAATAAGAACGACGAAAGCGCGGTCAACCTGAAAATCCACAACTTCGTGCTTACAAGCGGAAAAGATAAGTCGGAAAGGTACATCAGGTTCGGCGCGACGAAGGGCAATATTAACGAAGCCGGCACAGGAAACGGCGTACTTGACGCAATCAACGGCACCAATGCAAACGCGTTCTCCGGACTTGTGTTAAGCGACGCGAAAGGCATCAGCCTTGTGAATATCCTGACCTCGGTGATTAAGGGTATCGACCCCGACATTACGATTGATTGGCGTAAGAATACAAACCATTACTATACGGATAGTAAAACAGAAAGTTACAACTCTAATCAACATGCAACAATCGAATTGTCGCGTACGAACAAATCGTCCGAGCACATGATCGGCGGCGTCAAGACTTACGCAGGCAAGTTCCAGGCTTATATCAACAACGATCAGAACCGTGAAATCGGCGCATGGCTGTTCAACAATCAGTTGTACATCGATATAACGAAGACGCTTAACGTCCCATTGGCAATCGGCGCATTAAGAAAGATGAAGGTTGCGGACCTTGATATTCTGGGACTTCTTGGCGGACTCGGCTCGGCATCGGCAACAAACGCCATGGCAAGCGACGAAGCAACCACCGAAAAGAGCCTGAAAGACACGGTATCCGGATTTGTCAAAGGCGTCCAGGTCAACTGGTGGAACAACCAGACGGTCGCAGGTAGTGGCGTCGGCGACAGAGCGATCACGACAATCCGCGTCGACCTTAACGGAAAAGGACTTAACAACATTCTTGCAAAGGTTTACTACCTGCTTTACGGTATGTACGACACGAACGCTCCCGCTGCGGAATTGTTCAGCGAAGAAGCGTTGTATCAGATGGTTTACACCGAAGGTCAGGACGTAACGCTGAAAGACGGCACGGTTGTGAAGAGCGTGAACGCTCACGGAAAATGCGTGTTCTATCTGCAAACGTTTGCGTCGAATATGATCGGCGAAATGGCAAGCATTCTTAAAGACATGCTTAAACCCGGCGGATCGTTCGGCGACGTTCTGAGAGAAATCCTTGGCAGATTGCTGCCGCTTCCGAAACTTGACGAAGCCGAAAACGGAAGACCGAGTTACGTCGAAATCGTAATCGACAAGAACCGTCTTGCAAGCGGAAAGGGCGTTCTTAAACAAATCGCACTGACGATCAATAAAGAACGCACCACCAACAACGGCAGCACGATAACGGCGGTTGGCAACAACAACGACACTGCGGAAATCGTCATCAACCTTGACAACAACGTGACGTTGCGCTCGGTATCGGCGGTAAGAGACTACAACACCAACAGCACGAAACCCAACGAAGACTCCGGAAAGACCATAAACGTCGCGAACCCGTTCGATCCTGTCGAACTCACGTCGGCGGCATTGAACTCATCCGGTCTCCTTGACAGAGTCGCGGCAGACTTCTATGGCATTTCGGAATACGATTCGAAATCCGAAAAAGGTCAAAATGACTCTTACGCGGAACTCGGCGGAACGCCCATCGTCTGGGATACGTCAACTGCGATTCTCGAACCGGGCAAAGAAAGCGAAATCTGGGGCTATGCGCTTAACTACAAAGTGCAGAAAGTCAAAGTCAAAGTAAGCAACAGCACGGGCTTCCTGCGTCTGTTCGGTTACTTCAAGGCGGACGGCACGACGTTTGTCGAAACCAACAAGATTACGGTTGATCCGACCAAAGATCCGAAAGGTACAGACAATATTTCGGCAGGCTTGCCCAGAATTATCGTAATCATGAGAAGGGACGGCGAATTGCAAGTTCTGTCCAGAGATTACGACAAGGATAAGCCCGGCACCGTCAATATCAACGGCACCGATTACACCGTCGACGGCAAGTTCAACTGGATTGACGAAGACACCGTCGAAGAAGGTGCAACGGTTGAAAAACTGTTCTGGTATCAGGTCGGTTACAGCTCTCGTATCCAAAAGAGCATAAAGGTCAAGTACAACAACGTCGATATCGTTTCGGGAAGCTTGCCGAACGACGACAAATTCGGAATTCTGAACGGCGGCACGGCATTTGACTTCACGCGCGAAAACTTCGATATCGTCGGCAACCTCGGACTCCCGTCCATTAAGGCAAGCGAAACGTTCACGAAGGTCGGCAACAAGTTCTCGTACGTCGGATTTGACGGCAGCACGTACGAGTTCGCCCCGGACCCCGCACCTACGGGAGAAACCGAACTTGCGGAGTGGAACAAGCACGCGCTTGGCGGCAACGGAGAGTTCACAAGAAAGATCAACGGCGAAGTGCTCCAAAGTGGCACGTACGAATACGTCGCGGCGGAAAGCACTGCGGCAGGCATACTTGACAGCCTTGGCGGACTCTTCGGCGGAAGCGGCGCGAATACGGATAACGGCAAGTACGATCTCACGGTAACCGATACGGGCTACACCGGACTTAAAGAAATCACCGTAAAACTCGGCACAGGTAAGACGACTACCGTCGACGTGATCGAGTGGAACTACGACGACTTCAAGTACGATATGAGAAAACCGCAAAACGGCGCAAGCGGCAGAATCGTTGCGGTCATCAATAAGTACGAAATCAAACGTACGACAGGCTTGGTCGAAAAGACGGAAGTCGTGAACAGCAAACAAAAAATCAGGCTCGACGTCGGTATCACGCAAGAATCGCTCAGCGCGCTTGCGGGCGGCGACCTTAAATTCAACCAGTACGAAGACGCGTTCGTATTAAGCGCGACGGGCGACTACGTCCTCGAAACAAGAGACGCGTTCATCCCGTACGACGAGACTTTGCACAAAGACCAGAAGCAATATGCGCTTGTTGACGGCACGTACGTTGATGATTTGACATTGGCTGCGGCGGACAACACCGCAAGATACGTCGAAGGCAAAGTTACCGGCTATGTTTACGACAAGTACGCAGACGGCAAATCCGCAGACAACAGGTATGCGATCAATATCTTCGACGCGGAAGAACTTTACGTCAAAGTTAAACATTCAAGTATTACTTCCGAGACGCAACAGTTCCACGTCGACGACTTCAAGTTCTATACCGACACGTTCACGGCAACCGACACGCAGACTCCGTTCACGATGTTCGTCATGCCGGAACTCGGCGTAAAGACGGAACGTAATATCACCGTGAAAGCGTTGTACGACGTAAACGGCGTGTACAAACAAATCTTTGACATCAAAGTCGTCGTAACGCCCAAGGTCGCAACCAAGGTCGTGTTGCTTATCGATAACGACCAAGTGATTGACAGAACATATCTTGAATCGACCGCGGAAGTCACCGTTTACTACAAGGACGGCACCGAAAAACAAGGGCTTGCAAAAGACCTTATCCGCCTGACCGACAAAGAAATCGAGAAGATTGCAAACGCGAAAGATCATCTCGGCATAACTTACGGCACGGCAAGCGTGTTCAAGAAGGGCAGATACGAGCTTATTGCGGCGGGCGAAACGTACGACGGACAAAGATTCGACCTTGTCGACGGCAACTTCGTCGAAGCGACGGACGGCGAGTACAAGTTCGTTGAAGACGAGACATTCGTCCAGAACGGCGTAACGTTCGAAATCAGAGTGTTCAGCAAAAACTGAATAAATCAAAATTAAAATCGGCTCCCGAAAGGGAGCTGATTTTATGCCCGAAACGCTTTAATATTTCTTACGATTGTGATAGAATAAGGCTATGAATTTTGAAATCACGGGATTAAACGCGCTTATGCTCGTCGCGCTGTGCCTGCCCGGTTTTTTCCTGACAAAGGCAAACGTGCTGAAAGAAGAACACATCAAAGGTTTTGCGGTGTTCCTTTTGTACGTGTGCAGCCCCGCGCTGTCGATATACAGCTTCCAGCAGGCGGAGTGCAACAGGGAAATCCTGATAAACATCGGCATACTTTTGCTTGTTACGACGTTTATGCAGGTGCTGATAATGGGCATCGGCTTCCTTATCAACATAAAAACTTATAAAATCGACGGGGCGTCGCGCGTGGCGACCGTTGCGGCGGCGTTCGGAAACGTCGGATTTTTCGGCGTTCCCATATTGCAGGCGTTGCTTCCCGACCATCCCGAAGCCATGGTTTACAGCGCGGTTATGAGCGTCATGATGAACCTTATCGGCTGGACTCTCGGTATGTTTATGATGAGCGGCGACAGAAAACACGTTTCCGTCAAAAACTTCCTGATAAATCCGACGACGCTGTGTCTGCTGATTGCGTTGCCGCTGTTTTTCACAAACACGTCGCTCCCGAAGCCCGTCATGAACTTTGTGGAATTCTTCTCAAAAATGTCCACGCCCACGGCAATGACCGTGCTTGGCATGCGGCTGGCTTTCGTGAAGTTCAGGGATTTAATGGATTACAGGCAAGTCGTCGCGATTTTTCTGAAACTTATCGCGTTGCCGCTTATAACGTTCGGGATAATGTACGCGCTGCCTGTCGACGAAACGTTGAAAATCTCAACGTATATTCTGTCGTGCATGCCGCCCGCGGCAATCACCTTAAACTTTGCCGAGCTTTCAAATACGTCCCCGAAAACCGCCGCGAATATCGTCGTTGTCGGGAGTTTGCTTGTCGCGATAACGCTCCCGGTATTGTTGCTTATTGCATAGAAAATTATTGAAAAGTCTGAAACGTTGTGATATAATATATTAAAACGAAAATAAGGAGTCTTATTATGGCATTCAATTTTATAAAAAGACAACTCTTGAAGGTTATTGAATGGACAGACGAAACTCAAAATACCATTTTGTATCGTTTTGACGTCCCCGACAGATACGCGATTATGCGCGGCTCGCAGCTGACCGTCAGAGAATCGCAGGTTTGCATCTTCGTCGTGGAAGGCAAAATCGCCGACGTTTTCACGCCCGGCAGATATAAACTCGACACCGAAAACCTGCCGGTTCTTACGGCGTTGTACAGCTGGAAATACGCCTTTGAAACTCCGTATACCGGCGAAGTCTATTTCGTGAATACCAAACAATTCACAAATCAGAAATGGGGCACTTCCAATCCCATTATGATGAGAGATAAGGACTTTGGCGTTATCCGTCTGAGAGGCTACGGCATTTACAGCTATAAGGTTGAAGACGCGGTCAAACTCATGCGCGAACTTTCCGGCACGAACCAACAATTCCTGACCGAAAACATCGCTGACCAATTAAGGAAAATGATTTTGTCGACGGTCACTGACGTCATCGCCGAATCGGGCATTGCCGCGCTGGATCTTGCAACGCAGTACGACGAACTGTCCGGCTCCACGAAAGATAGACTTGCCGACAAATTCACCGAATACGGCTTCAAACTTATTGATTTCTATATCGAAAATCTTTCGCTTCCCGAAGAAGTCGAAAAAACTTTGGATACCCGCACGTCGATGGGCGTTCTGGGCGACAAGATGGGCACGTTCACCCAGTATCAGGCGGCACACGCTATGCGTGAAGCGGCAAACAATCAGGGTGCGGGCGGCTCGCTTGCAGGCGCAGGCATCGGTCTCGGCGCGGGACTTTCGATGGCAGGCGTTTTCAGCGAAGCGTTGAAGGGCGCAAAAGACGCTCCCGCGGAAGCAAAAACCAACACCGTAAAATGCACCAAATGCGGCGCGGACGTGAAAGCAGGCAGTAAATTCTGCCCCGAATGCGGCAACAAAATGGCGGAAAGCAGATTCTGCCCCGAATGCGGCGCAAAAGTCGGCGCAAACGCAAAATTCTGCCCGGAATGCGGCAAAAAACTTAACTGATTGACACACGATGCAAGGCAAAAAGGCTGACAAAAAAGTTGATTCGACCGACGTCGTAAAGTGCAAAACTTGCGGCGCGGATATGTACTTCGATATCGCGTCGGGCAAACTCAGATGCCCGTACTGCGATAACACCGTCGAGGCAAAAGCCAACGTTTTCGAGAACGAACACAACGTCGATGGTTTTGACGAAAGCAAACTTCGCCACGAAGACGGAGTCATTACTTATCAATGCCCGAACTGCCACGCAAAGTGCGAAATGCACGGCGTTTTCGACACGTCGGCAAAATGTCCGTTCTGCGGCGCGACCAACGTCTTAAAGGTTGACGATATCCCGGGACTTGCTCCCGACGCGATTCTTCCGTTCAAGATTACGCGCGACGTAGCGTCACAAAACGCACTTAAATGGATAAAAAAGAAACTTTATGCGCCGATTAAGCTGAAAAAGAGTTTCAAGCCCGAAAACCTGAACAGCGTATATTCGCCGACGTTCAGCTTTGACAGCGATACTTTCAGCACTTACAACGGGCGCCTTGGCGAATATTATACCGTGACCGTCGGCAGCGGCAAAGACCGCCGTACCGAAACCCGCACAAGATACTTCAACGTCAGCGGCACGTATTCGCAATTCTTCAACGACGTACTTATCGAGGTCAGCCCGAAACTTTCGCAAAAGGAATTTGAAAAGGTCGGCGGGTTCGATACCGATAACGCGGTCGAGTACACGTCGGAATATATCGCGGGACATTCGTCCGAAAGATACAACACGAGCGTCAACGACGCTTACGGCACGGCAAAAGAAAAAATGAACGCACGTATCAAAAGCGCGATTTTGGCGCAGTATCATTACGACGTGGTCGATTACCTCCACATCGACACAAGTTTTAACGACAGCACTTTCAAGTATATCCTTGTGCCTTTGTGGTGCAGCGGTTTCAAATACCGCGATAAGATTTACAACTATTTCGTAAACGGAAGGACGGGAAGAGTGGGCGGCAAAACGCCGATTTCCGTCTGGAAGGTTGCGCTCACGGTGGTTATTATCGCCGCCGTCATCGTCGGTGCGTATTTCGGCTTGAAAAGCGCCGGCATAATCTGAAAATTTTTTAACGAGGTGAATATAATGATTATTACTCCCGATACTTTAATTGGCGACATCATCGAAGGCGACGTTAATATCGAAGCCGTTGCAAACGTTCTCACAAGCGTTGGTATGCATTGCCTGGGCTGTGCAATCGCTCACGGCGAAACGGTCGGCGAGGCGGCAGAAGTCCACAACGTCGACGTAAACGAACTCATCGCGCGTCTTAACGAAGCGGCAAAAAAATAATGGCTGAATCAAAAGAAATCAAAGACAGGCTGTATGAACTCAGGACGTTTTCCGATATTTCCACGGCGGAAATGGCGGAAAAACTCGGCGTGACCGAAAACGAATATATCGCGTTTGAAAACGGCGAGGACGAAGCACCGATATGGCTTGTTTACAAATTCGCGTCGATCGTCGATATCGAGCCGTCCTTTATCTTCACGGGGAAACAACCCACGAAAAAGTACGCCGCGGCAGTTTACGAAAATAAGGGCGAACGCGTCGAAAGGTACCCCGGGTATTCCTTCACGTCGCTTGCCGCCGATTTTCAGAACAAGCAGATGAAACCTATGCTTGTCGATATTTCCCCCACAGACAAGCCCGAGCTCGTGTGTCACGCCGGGCAGGAATTCAATTACGTTCTCGAAGGGCTTTTGAGAGTGGTTGTCGGCGACGAGGAGTTTTACCTGCATAAGGGCGACAGTTTGTATTTCGACCCGTCGCTTCCGCACGCGCAGATGGCAATGGGCGACAAGCCCGCAAGATTTATCACCGTTATCAACGAGTAAAAATTACGACTTGTAATAAAAATAAACCGCCAAAAAGGCGGCTTATTTTTGTTTTAATGAAAACAGCCCAAGCCGAATACCGCGTACTAACGAATCGACTGGAATTTCGGCATAGACACCGCTTTTCAGGTTTGTCAGAATAACAAAGTCGTTAGATTTTTTGCTCGCTTCAAACATTTTTCCGTCGCAAAAGCAAACGTAATAATCGCCGGTTGCAAGCATTTGTAAAAGTTGCCTCCTTATTTCGCATAAGGAAAATTGATAATTATTTGATTTTTGATTATAAAACTTAATCATATCAAACATT
>OKVE01000180.1_pt1 | contig 24530 bp, 10 predicted proteins | sample 1604781 | NCBI WGS metagenome assembly OKVE01 (sample SAMN01760918, study PRJEB22395) | human gut metagenome
ACCGCTTTCCCCACCACGGTAACAGATCCTTCACATTCGTTCAGGATGACGATTAGCGTTTCCTGTCATTATGACGCTTAACGTTTTTCATCATAGTAATGCTTAATGTTTACCGTCATTATGACGACTTTCATACCCCGGTCATTCAGAGCGGACACAGGAATGCTTTATGGGAATAAGGGAAAAGAGTTATGTGACGAGGAGCGATGAATCTATTACGCTGGTGACATCTTACCGTCTTCCTCATCAAGCCAGCGGATCCTTCATATTCGTTCAGGATGACATTTTACCGTTTTTTTTGCTACGGCAGCCGATTCTTCGCTAATATACATAATGGTGCCTTCTGCCCTGTCAGTCCTGTGACTGCTGCCCTTTGCTAAAGAAAGAGGGGCGCTCAAATTTAAAATATTTTCACCAAAACTATTGACAAGAAAATCTCTATTCGCTAAAATAATCACAATATTTAAAAGTGCTGACGGAAAAAAGTAAATTTCCTTACCCGGCGCAGAGAACCGATGGATGGTGAAAATCGGTGCGGGCAGGAAGTCGAAGTTCTTTCCCGAACTGCTTTGCTGAAATAACAGTAGGCATTGCCGGAGTGGCTCACGTTAAGCGGCTGAGAGTTGATCTGATGAAGTAGGGTGGTACCACGGAATATCCGTCCCTTGGTTGCCGCCTTTTTTGTTTCTTTTTCATCAGGTAAACAGGGTGGTACCGCGATGAGTCCCGTCGTCCCTTGCAATTGGCAGGGGACATTTTTTATAGGATAGAAGTGCAGTAGAAAGAGAGGGCTCTCAAATGAAAAAATGGATGAAACTTACAGCAGCGGCAGTGGCGGCAACAGCTTTACTTTATGGATGCGGAGGAAGCGGTGGCGGAGAAAAGAAGACGTCTGACGGGAAGAAACAGATTGCTGTGGTGCAGGTGATGCAGCATGGTTCTCTTGATGCGGCCAATCAAGGATTCCTTGACGGCTTGAAGGAAAGGGGCTACGGAGCGGATAAAATTTCAGTAGACCAGCAGAATGCCCAGGGAGACCAGTCAAATTTAAAGACCATTGCGTCCCGTTTCAAGGCCAATCGTCCCGATCTTATCTGCGCGATTTCCACACCTGCCGCACAGGCGGTAGCCAATGAAATTCATGACCTGCCCATTATCGGGTGCGCCATTACTGATTTTGAAACGGCGAAACTGGTAAAATCGAACAGCCGGCCGGAAACGAACGTGACCGGCGTCAATGACCGCGGCCCTGTGGAGAAGCAGGTAGATATGGGACTTAAGTTCCTTCCCGCGGCGAAACGCCTTGGACTGATTTATTCATCCAGCGAAGTGAACAGCCAGATCCAGGCGGACCAGGCGAAAGCCCATGCGGCATCCATCGGTCTTACCGTGGTGGAACGGACCGTTTCCTCTGTCAATGACATTCAGCAGGCAGCGGAATCCATGGTAGGTCAGGTGGATTTCATCTATGTTCCTACGGATAACGTAATCGCTTCTTCCATTCCCACTTTGGTAAAGGTGACGGATCCTGCGAAGATTCCTGTATTCGTAGGTGCGGACAGCATGGCGAAAGACGGTGCGCTCGGTTCGCTCTCCGTAGATTTCTACAAGTCCGGCGTACAGGCAGGACACATGGCGGCGGATGTGCTTGACGGGAAAATCAAAACACAGGACACTGCCGTAGAGGACCCTGAAGTGCTGGAAGTCATCATCAATAAAAAATCGGCGGAAACTTTGGGACTTGTGATTCCGGAAGAATATAAGAATGCGAAGATGGTGGGATAAAGCAAAAGCGGAACGGGAAAATAAAAAAAGGATGAAATATGCAGCGTGATCAGTCCGGCATAAAACGTTTTTTGTACTGCGGTTCAAAACACGTCATATTTCAAAACTTGCAGATGAATTATTAAAAAAGAGTTGTGAATAATTTTTCATTCCGGGCGTAGATTGAGGCAGAATAGAAAATCCTTTTAACAGGCGGCTATGTAATCTGTATTCATCTATAATGATCAATCTGCATTTGATACAGAAGAGAGGGTTAAAGCCGTTACAAAAAGATAGAGAGTGGGTAATTTAGAAGGGATTGTGAAAAACGTGCGGGCGTTTTTTCACAATCCCTTTTGTGATTTTACAACTAAGTGATAAAAGAATGATTCTATGGATGCAAGACGCTGTCATACGAGTAGAAAACAGGTGCAATGGTGGGGAAAGAAATGTGGTAGAATCAGAACTTCTTTATCAAATAAATTGATACGTTCTCATTTAAAATTGCATAGAAATATATGTTTAAAACTATTTTCTAAGAGTGTGTCATAAACAATTGATCATTTCGGGCTATATTGCTGGAAAATAAAGGTACAAATTGTGTTTACATTAAAATAATTAAGCGATATAATAGAATAAAAATAAGTTGTTAATTAAATAAATATAAAAGCAGAAGCTGTAAAGCTGAATGTGGGGAATACCGGTGCGAATCCGGAGCTGTCCCGCAACTGTATGGGGAGTGTCATCATGGAAATTCTCTCACAAAGACATGATGATGTGAGGAACTGAGTCAGAGTGCCACCTGTTTTTACCATCTTATAACTTGCGAGGTATGAGTTCATGCATGGAAGAGGCGGGGAAAGGCTGTCTCCTCTTCTTTTGTGTATTTCTACCTCGCTTTTTGTTTATGCAGGGGGATTTAATAATAGTGGGTCTGCTTTTGTTTGGAAATAATTCTGTCATCATGGATACCTGCTAATAGGGAGGTGAAGCGGCGAAAAACAGGAGAGGTTCCGTATATGGGGTTCAATGATAAAAAAATTATGTTATGAAAAAGGATTTTGTCAGAAAAGAGAGGTAACGTCATGAAAAATTCAAGAAAAAACTGGCTCCGCAACAGTATTGTATTTATATTACTGTCAGGCATATGGTCTTCGGGATTGACTGCTGGTGCGACAGAAGAAAAATATACCGTTCCGCTTGTTAATGACGGATCACCGACAAATCCGTATCCGATAGATGAAACGGGGCTGTTTAATATTGCGGAGAAATCGGTCAGTATTATTCCGGATTTTTCAACACAGACGGAAGATGATGTTTATGCGGCAATCCGCTCTTTTGAAGGAAGAAACCTTTCCGTGATGGTAGAGTCGGAATTCACGTCATGGGGAAACTTGACAGTGACCGCCGATGCATCTTCCCAGGAAAATTCGCGTGCATACGGTATATATAATTGCCATGGCTCAGAAATTCATATCAAAACGGATTCAAACAAGTTTATGATAAAAGGAAAAGAAGCTGTCGGTGTATATGCGGGGAATGACTCGGGGGATAAAAAGAGCCTCGTGACGCTTTCCGGGGCCGGCAATTTTGACTTTGACGTAAAAGGAGGAAAGACAACCGGTATGGAAGCGGGAAAAAACGGGGAAATCCTGCGGGCCGATCCGGCTCAAAACTACGTCAGAGATGTAACGGTCAATTCGCGGAAAGGATACGGGCTGTATGCCCATGACGGGGGAAAGATCGAGTTGCACTATGTCAGTGTGGAGGCGCCGAGAGGGGATGCCCTGCATGCGGAACGGGGCGGAACGATTTATGCTGGTTCCATCGGGACGGTAAGCGGGAATATAACGACAGATGATGCTTCTGACAGTTATATTATGGCATCGGTAAAAGGAAAACTGGAAGGAAACGTCCGTGGAAATGTGGATCTGGTATTGTTAAGGCAGGGGATATGGAATGGAAAAAATGAGGGAGTGAAAAGCCTTGTCATGAATGATGGCAGTCTCTGGAATGCGGCGGACACAGAAACATCGACATTTGGCGAGTTAAAGGGAGATAACGGAATTATCCGTATGAATAAAAACGGAGCCGGATTGAATATCAGGAATCTGGCAGGCAGGATTGTATTTGCGTTTGAAAGAGACGGAACGCAGGCGGATAAAGTACTGGGCGGCAATGTAGTGATTGATAAGGCGGATAAAAATACGTCAGTGACAGTATTTACTGATAGTACGGGTTTAGGTACGGCAGAAGAATCTGTGAAACGTCATGTGCTTGAGCAGTTGGCTTCCCGGCTATTCTATACCGGATACACGCAAGGAGAGAAAAATATTTCCGGTACGGTCAAGATTGGAGAAGGACTGACGGCAGGAGGCATGACCCTCGCCTTTTCAGAGCTGGGTTTTGATTTATCCACGGGACAGGGGAAGAGCGAACATGCCAAAATGTTTACGGAAGCGTCTCCCATTACTTTTTCGGCTGATGACGTGAAATATAAGGAAGCGGGGATAGCTTCTGAAGATTATAAAATATATACATTCGATGAAGACACATACCTGAATATCCGTATGGGAACGGAAGGAACTCCGATACCCTCGCAAATGAAGTATGCACTGGCAATAGCGCCGAAAACAGAGGGCGACCATATGATTGATCTGCAGGGAAACGATTTTTCCGTTGTGGGAAAAGTTACTGTCAAGGATATGAACCAGATTACCGGAACAGCTATTTATCAGATGCCCAAAGGGACCTTAACCATTGAAGATCCGGGACACATCCATCTGGAAAGCTGGACAGACTATTATTATGGCGGTTGTATTGCGGCCGGCGGCAGGTTCAATACCTATTCAGAAGATGAACGTGCGACCGTCCATATCAAGAATGATAACAGCTGGGATCATCGTGTCAGTATGACCGGTACTGTATGGGGGGCGTACAATGGATCTTCTTCAAATACTTCCAGTATATTCTGGGTGAATTTTACAGGAATCAAGACATTTGATTACGGCAATGTATTCATCGACGGTCTCGTCGATATTAATACCACTGACGCCTGGTGCGTCAGCGGTATTGGGGAGCACAGCATCATTTCCCTGGGAGGCGGAAGCCTTAACGCCCGCCATTATACGGCGATAGATTCGTATAATAAGGGAACCGTAAATATCAATATCAAAAATGGACAGCAGAAAGGGATTGCTTACCAACCCGGAAACAACAAGGTGAATATCCAGGGAAATATAAGCTCCCGCGGCCAGTGGGTGGGGGATAAATGGCCGGGATATGTCAATGTGGCTCTGACCACGCCGGACTCCACGTTCAACGGCAGGGCGGAGAGCAATTCTTATAAAGAACAGGTGGGCTGGATAACCATGTGGCTGCAGAACGGAGCCACATGGACGAACCAGGACGGTGGATTCAGATATGGAGACAACTGGGCATATTATACAAAAGAAGACAGCGTGGTGGAAAACTTTATCGGTGGGAAGAGCGAGGAAACGAGAGGCGTTATCCACCAGAAATACGGTGCGCCCGAAGACAGCCTGGATCCGGAAAAGGAAAAAGGCGCTTCCAATCTGTACCTCAAGAATTACAGCGGCCATACGCTGGTGCTGATGGATCACGGGAAAGATGAATCGGGGAATCTGATCATGACCGGCGGCAATGTACAGATAGACCATGCCAATAAAGAACGTAATCGGTGGAATGCGTCCATTACCATGAGGACGGATAATGACGGCATAGATACGGCAGACTCGAATGTGGTGGTCGACGCGTTGCGTAAGCTGGCCAATAAACTGATCTATACAGGGTATGCCAAATCCGGCGCGGAACATGAAGAGAATCTGTACGGAAATGTGGAAATTGCCGAAGGATTGACCGCCTCTTCGGCAGCGGCAAAGCTGGGGGCAATCGCCTTCAAACCTGACGGACAGGGAGACTATGCGCCTTCTCCCGTTATCACGGGGGATGAGGCAAAAGACACCTATTATATCCTCCGGGGAATCCGCCAAGCTGACGGCACCTATCAATTCATGGAAGACAGCACCGTGTCGGTAGATGAAAAAGACATAACGCAAAAGGCGTTTCCTGTTATAAATAATTACGCCAATATCATGGCCACCGTTTTCGGCACAGACAAAGACATCAAAATCGACGCGGCAGGGAAAACATTAAAATTGCATGCCACCTATATATCCGATAAACCGGAAACCGAGATGAGCGATAATATTGATACTATCGGCATATATACAAAGAAGAAAGTCGACATCAAGGCTAAAGAACTGGACATACGGGCAAAATCCGTTGCGGAAACGGGGTTTGAGACCATCGGGATATGCCTGAAAGACGGGGCGGAGGTAAACATAGACGGCAGCGTATCCATTCAGTCCCTGAGAGAAAAGAGCTGGCAGGGCGGCGCCTATGGCATCTATATGGACAGTAGCACGAACAAGCTGACCATCCATGGAGATCTGACCATGCGCGGGGACGGGACCGAAGGAGATGCCCTGTACGGCGTATGGTCAGAGAAAAAATCTCCTCCAACACCAAATGGTGAATACGAAGCGAAGGGGATTTATACAGACTATGGCGATGAACAGGAACTGACTGTAAAAGGGAGGACAGACATCGCGGCAAAAGGCACAGGCCTGGATATCAATGAATGTAAAGTCCTTTTGGAAGGCGGCGCGACCATCATAACGCCGGATGATGTGAGCGAGTCTTATTATGCGATAAGTAGCGGATTTGGCGGGAATGTGATCATAGGAAGAGAAAATCTGGATATGAATACCATGGATGGAGTCAAGACCGTTATTCAAGGGACGGTACGAACTTTCGGCGGCCGTGTACAGATAGGGATGGGGACGGGGGACTCCCGCTTCACCGGCGTAGTCCATAAAGGAATAGATGAAGACGAAGTAATAATAGGGCTTCTGGCAAAGGGGGCCACATGGGAGAACAGGCAGACTTCGAAAATGAAAGGATTTACGGGGAGCGAAGTGAACCGTCTGGAAGCGTGGGACGCGAAAGACGAATACAGCGTGATCCTGCAGAAAGACACGAACCCGATTACCATAGGGACATACAAGGGGAACACGAAGATCATTTACGCCCATGACAAAAATGACCCGACGAAAATCATCGGGGGAGACTTTATTATTAACAGCGTGAACCCCTTCACCGTATCGCAAGCCGTGTTGGTCACAGACAATGAAGGCCTAAACACTTCTTCCGACAAAGCAGAAGATAAGAACCTTGTGAGCGAGACCCTGAACAAACTGGCAAACAAACTGTACTACAAGAGCTATAATGAGCAGCCGGACAAACTGGAGGGGACAGTAGAGATAGCGGAAGGCCTGACAGCCTCATCAGCAGCGCTGAAAACAGGGAAGATCACCTTCAATCCGGAAACAGGACAGGGCCGGTACCTCTATACCCCGGAGACACCGGAAAGCCAGACCGTCCAGGCCTATGAAGAAGGAATCACAGGAAACGAAGAGAAAGACCAAGTATACGTCAACACCGGCGTGCTGAAAAACGGGATCTACACCTTCGGCCTCACCCCGACCACCATCACGGCAGAAAAACCCATCGCGGCAGAAACAGACATCACCATCCAAGGCGGCAGCATAAAGATGGAACTGAAAAACAGCGGAGAAAACAAAACAGCCCTTGAGACAGGGGCCAACACCGTCACCGTTACCGCAGGCCGCCTTGACATGAAAGAAGGAGATGCGGAAATAAAAGGAGGAACCCTTAACGCCTACACAGACATCAAAGGAAGAGAAATAAAAGTAGAAAACGGGGGAAAACTCCATATGGCAGGAAACCTTGACGTTGACACCATGAGCGTAAACGGAGAAAATGCCAAAGCCCTCCTCCTGGCAGACAAAGAAGGAGTCCCCTCCATCACAGCCAAAATAAACACCATCACCGTAACAGATAAAGCCCTCTTGAACATATCCAAAGGAGCAAAAGCAGAAACAGAACTGCTCAGCGTGAACAACGCATCGGCCAACTTCAACGACACCGTGACAATCGGAAGCAGCCTGGAAGCAGAAAACGGAGCCAGAGTCATGATGAGAAACGGAGGAGCCATAAAAGGAACCGTCAAAGCGGAAAACGAAGGAACCCTCGTAAGCCTGACCGGAGCGAGCCTGAAAGAAAACAGCACCATCGAAGCATGGGATAAAGCACAGATCAACCTGACCCGGGGGAGTACCGAAAGAAACAAAATCAAAGCAGCCGGAGGAACCGTGAAACTGAGACAAGGTTCCTACAAACTGGGAGACATAGAAGCGACAAACAAAGGAACGGCCTACATAGAAGGAGAGAACGGGACAACCATAACAGGGAGGCTGAAAAGCGAAGGAAAAGGAAGCACGATAACAGCCGTACTGAAAGGAGAGAATAGCCTTCTTGAAGGAAATCTGGAAGGAAGCGGAATGATCAACCTGGAACTGAAAGACAAAGCCCGTTGGAAAGGGACAGGAACAGTAACAGGAAAAATGAAAACCACCCTAAGAGAAGGAAGCCTGTGGACAAACACAGGAAAAAGCGACATTGGGTGGCTGACAAGTGAAAACGGAAACATAGACATGAGAGAAAGCCAAGAAGGATACGTAAGAATCACGAACTACAAAGGAAAAACAAACTTCCTCTACGGACACGACGGAACCGGGAACATAAAAGGAGGAGACATCACCATCCGAAAAGCAGAGGAAGGAAGCAGTGTAAACCTGATCACCGATAACAGGGGCCTGAACACAAGCCAGACAGCAGGAACCGAAGAAAAAGCACTTGTAACGAAAACCCTGGACAACATGGCAAGAAAACTGAACTACATAGGATACCAGAAAGGAGAGCGAAACCTGGAAGGAAGTGTAACCATAGCAGAAGGACTGACCGCATCATCGGCAGTGATGAAAACAGGAGAAATAAGCTACAGCGAAAGAGGGAACGGAAGATACATAGAGAAAGGAGAGAAGAAAGAAACAGGAAGAACGAGCCTGGGCAGCCTGGGAATGACAAGAAACGCCATCTATACCTCAGAAACAAACAAAGCGGAACCCGTAACAGCGACTAAAACAGCGGAAACAGCAGCCAAGACATCAACAGTGCCCCGTATGAGAAGAACCTCAGAAATCATCTACGGAGACAAAGAAACCCAGATGATGAGAGGAAGCAAGACAGCGATGACCGCCGCGGCCCTCCTGTGGAGAGGAAACAACAACGACCTTGAAAGACGGATGGGAGACATAAGGCTGGGTAAAGAAGAAAGCGGAATCTGGGCCAGGTACCTGGGAGGAAAGAACGAACTGGACAAACAGAAGACCAGCTACAAACAGACCTACAACATAGCCCAGGCAGGATACGACAAGAAAAAAGGAAACTGGACCATCGGCATGGCCCTGGACTACGGGACAGGAAAAGACACCTATGCCAATGGGACAGGGAAAGAAAAACTGGCAAGCCTTGCCCTGTACGGAAGCATGCAGAAAGAAAACGGGCAGTACATGGACATCATCCTGAGAGGGAGCCGGATAAAGAACGACTACACCGTATACAACGAAATGAACCACCGGCTGGAAGGGAAATACAGGACAAGCGGGGTATCGCTGAGCGTGGAATACGGAAAGAGGATAAAGAAAGAAAACGGCTTCTACATAGACCCGAGCATCGAAGTGACAGCAGGGCGCCTGGGAGGAAAAGACTATGACGCGGTAAGCGACTATGGAGGAGGAAAGAAAATGCACATCCACCAGGACGCAGTGAACAGCGTGATCGGGAGAATCGGACTGGGGATAGGAAAAGAAACAGAGAAGAGCAACCTGTTCGCCAAGATAGGTCTGGCCCATGAATTCGGAGGGAAAGTGAAGAGCACCTTCAGTGCGGAAGGCGAACCGACAAGCGGAACAGAAGCAGACCTGAAAGACAGCTGGATAGACGTAGAAGTAGGAGGAAGCTGGCTATTAAACAGGAACACCTACCTGTATGGAACCTACACGAGAAACTTCGGAGCCGACCTGTCCAGCAAGTGGAGGATAGACGCAGGGATCCGCTTCAGCTTCTGAGGATAATGACCGCTTCCGAAAGGGGAATGGAACAAAGCTTTACTATGAGAACTGAATAAGAAGAAATGAAAGGACTGCTTTCCTGGGTATGGGAAGGCAGTTCTTTTCAGCTTACTGTCTTTCTTACCGCGGTAACAGATCCTTCGCTGGCGTTCAGGATGACGCCTTGCCATGAGTGTCACTTTATCGGCAGACAAAAAAATCGTCGGAGATATGGCAGGGATTTATCGTCTCTTGGTATCCAAGATAAAAGAAAATTTAAAAATAATGAAAATAAAATTACCACAAGAGGAAAAGAAAAAGTAAAAATAATTTGCAAATGGCATATGTCTTATGATAATATAATAGTACCTGAACAGTCTTTGTTTAGAACAATTTCAGAGAGAAGACAAAGTCGAAAGGCTTGTGTGGAGAATCCGGTGAGAGTCCGGAACTGTTTTACAGCCGTGAAGGGTGAGAGTCCCCAGTCGGATACCGCTTGTTTTCAATTTTCTAATGACCTGCAGGATAGGGGGCAGTAGATACTTGTACATTCGGTAACTGTCTGGCTTGTCCCGCAGATTTTTATTTATCCCAAATGCCGGCAGGATAGTAAATAATCAGCAAATGTATTTAAAAATCGGAGAGATCATTCATGATCAAACTAAAGGATGAGATTAAACGGGTGGAAGCGGTAAAAGGCAATGTTGTTCCTGTCAGCAAACAGTTATATCTGAATTTACTGAAAGAAATCAAATTATTGCGTTTTAAAGCCCATATGGCAAATGACTGGAATCTTCCTTTGAAAGAAAAAGAAAAAGAAAAAGTGTACAGGGATATCACAGAATTATTGTTTGAGTTCTGGCGTGACCAGAGAAATGGAGTGTACAAAATGGCGGAGAATAAGAATACGGTAAAAGCGGAAACAGCAGTGCCGGAAGTGAAGGTAGGGATTGAAAAGGTAGCTTTGTTTAAGAAGCATCTGGAAGATGCGAAAATCAGCGGGTTCGGTATTCAGGATTTTAAGGATGACGTGCATTCCCAGGCTTTCCGCAGTAACCTTCCTGTAGCCGGACAGAACCTTCCTTTCATGATTTTGTTTGATGACAGTGTTTACACGATCATCCAGGTACAGGTGGCGGCAGCGATTGTAACAAAAGAGAAAAAGGCGACCGTTTGTGAAGAGCTGAATGCGTTGAATGACCAGTACCGTATGCTGAAATACAGTGTGGATGAAGCCGGCAACGTGCTGCTGACCTGCTGCATCCCTGCGGGGCTTGATCATTTTGATGCGCCGCTCGTTGTGGCGATCCTGAACCAGATCCAGGGGCATTTAAATGCGGTGTATCCGACAATTATGGAAAAGCTCTGGAAAAAATAAAGAGTGAAAGAGACGTGTATTTTATTTTGGAAAAGAGGTTTATATATGAAAAAGATTCTTATTTCTATGATGATGGCAGCTGCTTCTCTTGGAATGATGGCGCAGGCTGACGCGGCGTCCGGTTATGTCAATGTGGAGGATGTCCTGTCTTCCACGCCAGCTTTTATGCAGGCAGGGAAGACTGTGGTTTCTGAACAGCAGAAATTACAGAATCAGTTCAATGAACAATCTAAAAATATGTCAGATAAGGATAAACAGGCACTCGGACAGAAACTGAACCAGCAGCTGGCACAAAAGGAAAATGAAGTCATGGCTCCCATCCAGGCAAAGTTCCGGGCGGCTGTGGAGAAAGCGGCTAAAGATAAAGGTGTAGATATGGTTCTTAATGCGAGAGATGTCATTTATGGCGGAATCGATCTGACAGATGCTGTAAAAGCGAATATGAAATCATAATGGCGGTGATAAAAAGAGTATCCATCGGAATTGCTTACGGAGGGATGCTCTTTTTACGTTCCATGGAGAATCAACAATGTGGGATGGGATGAACAAAACCGCATGAATCCAAAAGATAAAATTGAATATATAAAAAATTTATGATAAAATTTAATTAGGTGATAATTAAAAAAACAAGATAACGAAATCTATTAACGGGGAATCCGGTGAAAAACCGGAGCTGTCTCGCAGCTGTAAGGTGGAGTTTGCCTGCTGCAGTCCTTTCACAGAGGAGCGGGCGGATAATGAACCAAGCCAGGGTGCCGTTTGTATTTCATCATCAAAAGACTCGCGAGGCATGAGCCGGATGAGAGATGGGAAAATGTTTTCTCATTCTGATTTGGCTGTGCCTTTTTTATGAGTCTAACTTTTATGGTCGGCAGGATGCTGAGAAGAAAGGAAGAGGGAGCGCAATGGGGATTTTTGATTCGGCAGTAGGATATTTTGTTCGCGGAGGCCTGTGTATGTGGCCTTTGCTGTTTTGCTCACTGGCAGTTATATTTCTGGCGGTGGAGCGGTGTGTGTATTATCGGCAGGCAATCTCCGATACGAAATTTGTGATGATGTTCTGTAAGGAAATGACACGGGGAAAAGTTTCTGAAGCGGCAGGGCTGGCGGAAAAGGAATCAGGCAGCGCTGCAAAACTGGCAAAGGATATTTTGTCCGAAAAGGACAGCCTTGGTCAATCACTTGAATCTGTTACCTATGAAAAGACGGATCGTTACCTAAATCAGCTGTCGGCCCATCTTGATTATTTAGGGGTTATCATCGGGCTTTCTCCTATGCTTGGGCTTTTAGGGACGATTACCGGAATGATGGGAACTTTTTCTTCCATGACGGGACAGCTGCAGAATACGGCCGGTGTTACCGCCGGATTGGCTGAAGCGCTGATTACGACTATTTTCGGATTGGTTATTGCGATTGCGGGCATGCTGGTACATGCGTATTTGAACGCGAGGTATAAAAAGGCGATGCTTGATCTGGATGCGGTGGCAGATGCGCTTATCTCCGGACTGTCCGGGAAGTGAGGGGGCATTATGAGGAGAAGACCGAGGCAGGCGGATAAAATGCCGGAACTGATGATCAGCCCCATGCTTGACCTTATATTTCTGCTGCTTGCATTTTTTATCATCAGTACGATGTACATGACGGAAGTACGTACTATTTCTATTGCGCTTCCCGCGGCGCAGAATGCGGAAGTCGTGCATAAGGGCAGCAGCCTCGTCACCGTAAGAAAAGACGGCAGTTATTGGTTGGATGATAAAAAAATGCCTTTGGATGCGATTGTGGCGGAAGTGAAGAAAAGAAGCGGCGCTGATGAGAATTATTCCGTTGTTATACGTGGGGAGAAAGAAGCGGCTTATGACAAGGTCATCCACGTTCTCGATCGGTTTAAAGCATCCGGTATTACGAAGTTTGGGTTAGCAACGGAGCAGGAGGCAGGCGGATGAATGACCGGCAGAGGTATACGGTCGGCATTGCCGCTGCTGTTCTTGTCCATTTATTTGCCGCTGTCATGCTGGGACTGTTCGGTGTGAAATATATGGAAGTTCCGTTTCGTGGGGAAGTATTGCAGGTATCGCTCGATGCGGGCGGAGGAAACCGGGGCGGGGGAGGCAGCAAAGGAAAAAAGGCGCCGGCGGCAAAATCATCTGAAGCCCAAATCAATGATACTGCCGAACCTGTGGAAATGCCTAGTGAAGAAATTAATGAAAAGGTACCGAAAAAAAAGCCGGAGCCGCAGGACAGAGCGGATAAGAAGAAAACGGAAGACACCACAAATACGTCTGTTTCTGATACCGCAGCAGAAGATGAAGGGACGGATACACAAGGCGACGAAAGCGGCAGCGGCGGAGGAACAGGAGATGGGGAAGGCGCCGGTACGGGCGACGGCAGCGGAACCGGTACGGGTGAAGGTGATGGCAATGGAAGCGGGCCGGGGGCCGGTGTTCCTATTACGCCGCCGACAGTGATCAGCAAAGTACTTCCTGTTTATCCGCCGACTGCAAGGGTAAAAGAAACGACGGGGGTTACTTATGTAACGGTCTTAGTCAATACATCAGGGACGGTTGATTCTGCTTATGTGACGCAAGGGTCAGGAAGCAGTGTCTTAGATGCAGCGGCTGTTGATGCGGCTTATCAATGGACATTTTCCCCTGCACTTGATAAATATGGGATGCCTGCTCCCTGCCAGATTACATTTTCTCTTGCCTTTGAACTCCATTGATAGAGCGGCGGTTTAATAAAGAACTTAGTAGGCAGCATAGTCTCGCGGGAAAGGAATCGGATGATGAAGAGGTTAAAACTAAGTGAATATACTTTCTTAATACTTCTGCTTGGCGGTTTGACCGGGATAGGAAATGTCTGTGCGGAGGATACTGGAAAGCAGTCGCCGTTACCTTCGTTTGCTGTTGAAGGGGTGACAGTGGAGGCGAAACGTCCTGATTGGGAAACACAGCTTTCACCTGGTACGGTGACGGTAATTCGTCCGGAAGATTATAAGGGGGAACAAAAATCTCTACCCGATTTATTAAAACAGGTACCCGGGGTTCATGTAAGAGAAGTGAATGGAAAGGGGCAGTATACGACGGTCACAATCCGCGGATCTACTGCGGCGCAGGTGGGGGTTTTTGTTGACGGTGTTTTAACAAACTTAGGCGGAGATGCGGCTGTAGACATCTCTGCTATTCCCGTGAAGAATGTGGAACGGATAGAGGTATACCGCGGGTATATTCCGGCCCGTTTCGGAGGAACATTCATGGGCGGCGTGATTAACGTCGTTACGAAAAAACCGTCCAGAATCGGTGTCAGTGCGGAATTGGGGAAAACTTCCCTTGGCGGAGAAAGTCTGTCGACAGAAGTGACGGCCCCTCTTGGCGGGGGAACATTACTGATGGGAATCAATTATGAAGACAGTGATGGAGATTTCCGGTATAGAAATTATGCAGCGCCGCGTGCGGAAGGCAAGGTGTTGCAGGATCTCAATGCAAGTCAGAGTATGATCGCCAATTATTATCTAAAGCAAATTGACGTTATCACCGGAAGAGAACAGGGTAGTAATCCGGATTCACTCAAGGCGGCTCTTTCCGATGAGCAGGTTTCCTATTTTAAAAATCATACTGATGAGTGGGTCGCATATCGGGATGGCGGCGGTTTGAGAAGTAATATTTTAGATGGATTATCATCTTCTTTTTTATCCTGGACGGAAAAACCCTATGCTACTTATCAAGACCTGAAAAATGTGATTCCACTTATGGAAAGGATGTACGGCAAAGAGCTTCATCAAACGGCAAGCAAATATGGCAAGGACTACATTCCCGGTGGTACAGAGATGGATAATATGTCTTATTGGGGTTATCTTGTGGATGAATGGAACAACTTTTTGGGAGGAGACGGTGGTGTGCTTTATGATGAAAAAGGAAAGGATACGGGTATAAAGCAGAAGATTATTGATGCCTATAAGAAGGAGAAGCTTGGCGGAGACATAGAAAAAAAAGTGGAGGAATTTTTAAAGCCCTATTCTGCTGAAAATGATAAAGCCAGCCTGTCTGATCACCAGAAACAAGTGGACAAAGCAAAAAAATACCTGAAGGCGATTAGGGACAACCGCCGATACAGAAGATATAATGATTATAAAAATACAAACTTTCTGGCGAAATGGCAGAATGACGCTTGGATGGCGAAATTGTCTGTCAGCCGGGTCGACCGCCATCTGCCGGACACGCTCTGGGGGGATAGCGCCAATGATGCGATAGACACAGGGTATCCCACAGATTTATGGGATCATTATTATGCGGAAAGCCGGCGTCAGAAAATGACCACTACAGAGGCCCTGCTGCAGAACCGTCATCATCATGGCCGCCTGGAGTGGGGGTGGCGGGCGGATTATTCTCATCAGGATAAAAAATATGTGGCGGAGCATAAATTGGACTGGACGCCCCATGTGGGAAATACAGATAGGAATTTCCGGTGGAACAACACGCCGCTTCGGGAATGGAGCCGGTATAAATCAAACAAATATAATTTCCAGTTAGATGGCTCTTATCAATTGTCAGACAGGCAGATGCTTGATTTCCAGGCGAACTACTCATGGGAGAAACTGCGGGTGGACGGATCTCTGATGCATGAAACCTTGGAAGGTAAAATCGGCTCCCAGCTGCAAATGATGAGGAATAAGTATGAGCAGAGTATTTTTAATTTCCAGTTGCAGGATAGCATCACTTTAGATAAAAAAGGCTCCTGGGTATTGACGCCGGCAGTCCGGTATAACCAGTCCCAAATTGTCGGATACAGCGACGGAAAAAGATTTGGCGGGAAGCAGCATTTTACATGGATTCATGAAAAAGACAGCCAGACTGATGGGAAATGGACGTGGCAGATGGCGCTGAAGAAGGAATTCAGCGATCGCCTTACCCTGCGGGCGACAGGAGGTACCTATTACCGGCTTCTGAACATGTATGAAATAGCAGGGGACGGGGCAGGCATCCTGCCGGCGCCCAGAGATGCCTATGAGTCAATATTCCCGCTTCCGGAGGAAGGGAAACAGTTTGATTGCAGCTTATTATGGAACGGCAGGCTGCTTGGGGCGGAAAATAAGACCACTGTCACCTATTTCTGGCGGGACTCTGTCAATATGCTCCAGTTATGGCGCGCCGGACTTGATTATTGGGTTTACTACAATGACATTAAAGGGAAGGCGCATGGATGGGAACTTTCCACCAATTTCAAATGGAAGAAGTGGGAACTGGATGTGAAAGCGACAGAGACTATTGTAAGCGTGCAAAAGAGGAATTCTTCCGTGAATTATGCTTATACGGACTGCCTGTCCACCTTCCAGCCGCGGTGGGAAAGCAATATCCGTCTTTTATTCCATCCCAATGCCAGGTGGAGCATTTTTGGGGAAATGCACTATACAGATGATTATTTTACTTATTATGGAAAATTCAGCGATACGGATTCGCATGTGACATACCTGGGAGGAAAGCCGGTGGGAAATCTGACCGTCTATAATGCGGGTGTGAAACTGCAGCCATCGCCGGCATGGCAGCTGACTTTCGGGTGTAATGATATTTTTGATAAAGGTCCGAGGCAGAAAGTAAGCAGCAGCACATTCAGCTTCGGGACGGGCTATATTAATCCGGAGTTCCCTCTGCAGGGGCGGACATATTATGCGACGTTTAAGTATATTTTTTAAATCATAACGAAAGGAGCACATGATGAAAACAGAAAAACAATATGCAAGACGTATGAGTCCGGCAAAGAAAAAGGCGATTCTTGCGATGCTTCTGGGGGAATGTATACTTTTTACACCGGCGGTTATGGCGGATTCCGTTCTTGCTGTGACGGTTCCGTCTGACTATGCGAACAGCGAAGCAGGAACGGTGACCGGTTCCCGTGTGACAACCCGGGTCAATGCGGTTCCCAATGAGGGGGTTTTGAAGGATCTGAACAGGGATCCCGGATTTTATCCGCTCAACTTCAATGGAGAGAGCGGTGTGGCGCTGCGGCAATATACGTACAGTACAACGAATCTTAAAAACAGCTATCTCTATACGATTGGTGCAGATGGAGAATTGAAAGAGATTGCTTCAGGACAGCTGAGTAATGTACCTAATATGCATGCGGCGGCGAGCATTGGTAATTATATTTTAGGAACCGGGTATGACTATGGACGTATAGGCGTCGGATATGTTGACATAGCAAAGAAAACAATTACAGAAACCAATGCCGGAGAGAAAAAAACGGATATGAAAGTCGATATCATCAAATATTTTGGCAATGGCAAGGAACCCGGTTGGGATGATGAAAAAAGCACAGTGCATGGAGAGGGGCTGTATGTAAGGGGAAACAATGTGTATGCCCTCGCTATGGTTAATCCCAATGGGGACTACATGACCTATCATGATACATTTCTTATGCATTACCGCTTGACCGATACCGGGACGCTGGAATGCGTATCCTATGACAAGGTGGGGAAAAATACGGATACAGGCCGTATCAATTCCTATAATGATTATTTCTTTGTTTCTTCGATCGGCGGAATGCAGAACTATGGATACCCGAATAATGCACCGGGAAGCCATGCTTCAATCAATGCGGTCCGTTTGGCGGGGAGTGACGGTTCTTTACGGGGAGATTCTACGCATCCGGCGATGGCGGCAGATACGGAATGCGTGATTCCCGGCAATGTAAAAAATGTAGATGCCAATTTGTATAATAACGGCGGAGGCACGGATTTTCATGATATGAAAGTGATGCCCGACGGGACGGCTTATATTTACGGTTATGTTCTGTTCCCGAGCTCGGAAGGCTTTGTAAGCCATATATACCAGACGACGGTATCTAACCTGCTGTCTGAAAACCCGGAAGACTGGACGGAAATCTATGCGGAAAAAAGTTCCGGCTGGTTTGGTAAATTATATGCGGAGCACTATACGAAGCGCCTTTGGATAGAGCATGGGAATGATCTTCTTGTGTTTACAGACGGCGCCGGCACACCCACTTACAAATGGGAAGCAAAGGATTTTTCTACCAATAAAAATTATTACCAGTTCAATTCGGCGGTTGTCATGGATGGAGACACCGTTGTCGGCAATCGTGCCGGAGTATATACATCGGCTGCGCAGGGAATGGGAGGAATCCAATTAAAAGCGCCCGATACATCCCCCAATGAAGATGCAAAAATAGGAAACATCAATTATAAGACAAAAATAACCGGTACGGCTGCGGATCAGGATTATACATCCAATCATGCGACGAACGACTATTCCCAATATACTTTCACTGAAAATACCGTCATTTCGCTTCCCCGTACGCTTTTAGGCGATTTGAAGACCAATGTCCTTGCAGCAGTGGATGCCCATAAAGGGAATCATGTCACCATTGATGCGTCCGATAAAAAACTGACATTAGCCGCGATAAATACAGTCGGCAATCCGGCGGGAATCTATGCGGGCAATGGAAAAAATATTTCTATAAAAGCGGGTAAGGTGAATATCATCACAGAGGGAATGGAAGGCGGAAACAGCCTGACCAATGCTATTTGGCTGGATTCTTCCCAATCGGCGGCAAGCGCCATTACCATCAATGCGCCGGTTAATATAAGTATGTCCGGCGGCTATGGCGGCAATGGGATTGCTGTTGCTAAAACGACGCGATTCGGAGAAGCCAGTTATACATCGTCCGGTACGAATAAAATAACGATTAACGGAGACGTAAAAATTGCAGGGAAATATTATAATATCTGGGGAATTCCTCTGAATGGCGAAAATGTGTATTCCCGTTTTAATAATGCCGGCATTTTGACATCAGTCAATAACAGCGTAGTGGATATTAATGGGAATATAGATTTCACCATATATGGAAACGGGATCACCACGAATGCGGCCGGCAGCAAAGTGATTGCTGATGGTGCCAAAATTGCAGTGCCTAAGCAGATGAAGTACAGTTATTATTCTTTAGGGGCTTATCAGGGGACAATCAACATAAATACCGGAGATAACGGAAATGCTCCGGGAAATAAGCGGGTTGTCCTTGACGGCGATGTCTTTGCGCTGAATACAGGAACGATCAATATGGCGCTTAAGACCCCCGATTCGTACTTGAATGGGATTGTAGATAACGGCGGAACAGTGAATTTCTGGCTTCAAAATGGAGCGCAATGGACAAATTCGATACAAAATACCAAGTATGCGAAAGATGATGAAGATAAAGGGGGTAATAGAAAGTCTTATGTGACAAAGCTGATTGGAGGAACGAATAAAGCCAATGCAGGTGTTATTTATCAGACAAAGGAGAGCCCGTTTACCAGAATCGGCCGTTATTCCGGATATACTGCCGTGATATACAGTCATGATGGCAGTACGCCGTCTAAGATACTGGGCGGTGATATACAGATTGAAAAGGCTGACACGGGAAGCTATATCCGGATTATTACGGATTATGACACCTATATGGAAACAGCAGCTGTGCAGGATGCGGTTTTGAATGCACTTGCCCATAAGCTAACATATAGCGAATATACAAACGGAGTCAGAAATCTGAATGGTACCGCTGAAATAGCAGAAGGACTTACTGCCTTTGCTGTAACAAAGAAAATTGGGAACATTGCATTTGACACGTATGGCAAGGGGTATATCGGCACCTCTCCGGAACCGCCGCTTCCACCGGAGCAGAATAAGACAGAATTTATTACGACGATTACGGGTGATAAAAATACGAATGGGGAATATATAAGCTCCGGTGTCCTGAAGAATGATAATATTTATCACTTTGTTAAGGAAAAATCAACGGTCTCCGTTGGTGATGCGCCGGCTGTTCGTACTGATAAAAATGTAATGATAGACGCATCAGGGAAAGAAATTGTATTGGAAGGCAGCGGTACGGCAATCCGGGTTGCTTCCGGAAAAGTTGCTGATATAAAAGCAAAAGAGCTTAAGGTAAAAGGAAACAATGGACTGGATATATCAGGAAAACTTACTTTAACAGGGAACGTAGATATTGAATCTGCTAATAAGGCAATACAAGTTAATGATGGCGGGACAGTCTCTTTAGAGAAAGGCAGGATAAATGGAAATATTGATATCAGGAAAGGAATACTTAATCTGAATGCGACTGGTATGGTTACTGCATTGTCGATAAAAGGGAATATCTCCACGAACGCAGGAGGAATAACCAAACTGAACCTGAAAGGCAAGGACAGTAAGCTGGTCGGGAATATTTCAGGGGCAGGGACTATCGTGTTATCGATGGATAAAGAAGCGGATTGGTCAGGAAATAGTACAGCTTCCAATCTGGATCTGTCTATAAAGAATTCTACATGGCATAACACGGGCGCAAGTATAATAAAATCCTTTTCAGGAAGTAGAGCTAATGTTACCAGTTCGGAAGGCGATATATCCATAAACCGATACAGTGGAAATGCGGCGGTCCAGTTTGCCCATGTTTACTCCATTGCAGGGGGAAGGGTAAGTATCTCTAACGCAGATGCAGGGGGCGTGGTTACTTTGGAAACAGATAATTTCGCACCGGCAGAAGTGAAGAATAACCAGGCGAATAAAGAAGGGATGAGGCTCGGCTTGCTGCAGCAGATGGCTGGCAGACTTTGGTATGGAAATAATGCCGGAGCCAACTTATCAGGAAAAGTAAAAATAACAAAAAAGTATGAGGACGGCATAAAAGAATCTGAGGAGAATATTTTTTATTCTACAGCAACTACAGGAACAGGAAATCCGGGGCAGGGGTATATCATTCCAAACTATACATATGGGATTACCGGAGATGAGAGTAAAGACGGGTACTATAAATATGCAGGCGTTTTGGCGGACGGCATTTATACCTTCACAATTATTCCTTCAACCATCACGGCAGAAAAACCCATAGCAGCAGAAAAAGACATCACCATCAAAGCAGAAGGCGTCAGGCTGGTACTTAAAAACAGCGGAGGAAATAAGACCGCCATCGAGACCGGGAAACATACCGTGACCATGCAAGGCGGATCAGTGGATACGAGCGGAGGAAACATAAACATTGCAGGAGGAAGACTGAACGCGCACGCCGATACGACAGCAGGGAATATAGACATCACAGGAGGAGGGACAGTGTATGCATCCGAAAACCTGACAGCGGAAAGAGTGAATATCAGCGGGAAACCCGGAAACGTGCCGTCAAAACTCCTAATCATCCCTGATGAAAAGAAAAAGACAAGCGTGACCAAAGTGAAGACCATCAAATTAACCAATGGGGCAAACCTGTGGACAACCGCCGGTGCGTCCGTGACAGCCGCAGGAGAAGTAACCGTCAGCGGGGGGAGCAAACTGGGAACCAAAGGGACCTTTACCGGTGCCAAAGGAATCACCGTAGAAAACGGCTCCGTTGCCACCATCGATGGAGGAGGAACCATAGGAGGAACCATCCTGGCCAGAGGGAAAGCCCCGTCAGGAGAAACCGGCCTCCTGCGGATACAGAAAACAGACATCACCCGGGGAAGCCGGATCATAGGGGAATCCGGAGGAAAAATCAACCTGATGAAAAACAAAGCCCCTGAAACCGAACTGCATGTGAAAGAAAATGCAAAAGCCTTCTTCTACGACGGAGGAACCTTCGGAGGGAGCATGACAGCCTCGGGGAAAAACGCCCTCATCACAGCCAACAAAGTCACCATCAACGAAGGAACCGTCATCAAAGCAGAAAAAGAAGGACACATCAACATAAGGAACAACAGCATCAACAAAGGGAAGATCATAGCGGACAACGGGACAGTAAGCATGACAGAAGGAACTTTCAGGCTGGGAGACGTGGAAGCGAAGAACAAAGGAAGAATATACCTGAACACGAAGAAAAAATCATCCATAGAAGGGAACATAACCATAGACAAGCCATCCACAGCCGTGCTGCAAATGAAAGGAAGCGGCTCCGTCCTGAAAGGGAACATCACAGGAGAAGGGACAGCCCAGCTGGAACTGGGGGCAAACGGGACATGGGAAGGAACCATGAAAACAGGAAGCTCCAAAGTAAAACTGGGAGACAAGAGCGTGTGGACACCCACGGAGAATACCGACATAGGATACCTCAATGGAAACAAAGCCACTGTAGACATGAGCAAAGCAAACAAGAAATGGATGAAAATCAGCAACTACAGCGGGAATGCCACCTTCTGCCTGGACCACAGCGCAACGGAAAAAGAAAACAAAGGGCTGAAAATTAAAAGCGGAGGAATCGCCGTCAGAAGAGCGGACAAAGGAAGCCGAATCACCCTGAGGATAGACAATAAAGGACTGAAAACAAACAGTACGAATGCAGAAGACAAAGCCCTCGTAGAAGGGACACTGGACAACCTGGCGGGGAAACTGAGCTACGTGGCCTATGCGGCAGGGCAGAAGAACCTGAAAGGGAGAGTAGAGATAGCCGAAGGACTGACTTCGCCGAGCGCCGCCCTGAGCGGAGACATCACCTTCACAAAGACAGGAAAAGGAAGCTACCGGCCGTCAGAAGGACAGAAGGAGGCAAAGATTGCCGCTCTAATACAAAAAGCAAACATTCAGGCAGACATAAAACCGGCATCCGAAAAAAACAAAGAAACTGAACCGCTGCTGAAGACCGCCTCCTATTCCCCTGCTGAAACAACAACATCCCCTATCATAGAACCGGACAAAGCGGAACCAGTAACAGCAGAAACAAAGAAAATGGCAGCAGCGAAGAGAACAAAAACTAAAAAGACATTAGCTATAGAAACAGCAGCCAAAACAGCGGATACAGCAGCCAAGGTATCAACAGCGCCCCGTATGAGAAGAACCTCAGAAATCATCTATGGAGACAAAGAAACCCAGATGATGAAAGGGAGCAAGACAGCGATGACCGCCGCGGCCCTCCTGTGGAGAGGAAACAACAATGACCTTGAAAGACGGATGGGAGACATCAGGCTGGGGAAAGAAGAAAACGGAATCTGGGCCAGATACCTGGGAGGGAAGAACGAACTGGACAAACAGAAGACCAGCTACAAACAAACCTACAACATAGCCCAGGCAGGCTACGACAAGAAAAAAGGAAACTGGACAATCGGCATGGCCCTGGACTACGGAACAGGAAAAGACACCTATGCCAACGGGACAGGGAAAGAAAAACTGGCAAGTTTGGCATTGTACGGAGCCATGCAGAAAGAAGACGGACAGTACATAGACATCATCCTGAAAGGAAGCCGGATAAAGAACGACTACACCGTATACAACGAAATGAACCACCGGTTAGAAGGGAAGTACAAGACAAGCGGGGTATCGGTGAGCATGGAATACGGGAAGAGAATGCAGAAAGAAAACGGCATCTACATAGAGCCGAGCATCGAATTGACCGCAGGACATTTAAGCGGAAAAGACTATGACGCCGTAAGCGACATGGGCGGGAACAAGAAAATGCACATCCGGCAGGACGGAATAAACAGTGTGATAGGGAGAATCGGACTGGGGATAGGAAAAGAGACAGAAAGAAGCAACCTGTTTGCGAAGATAGCGCTGGCCCATGAATTCGGAGGGAAAGTGAAGAGCATCTTCAGTGCGGAAAACGAACCGACGAGCGGGACAGAAGTAGACCTGAAAGACAGCTGGGTAGACGTAGAAGTAGGAGGAAGCTGGCTGGTGAATAGGAACACCTATCTGTACGGAACCTACACGAGAAACTTCGGGGCTGATGTTTCGAGCAAGTGGAGAATAGACGCAGGGATCCGCTTCAGTTTCTGAGGATGATGACCGTTTCCGAAAGGGGAATGGAACAAAGCTTTACTATGAGAACTGAATAATAAGAAGAAAAGAAAGAACCGTTTTCTGAATGTGAAACCCCCTCTGGAGTTAGATTTGAAAATCCAACTCCAGAGGGGGTTTTTCATAGCAGAATATACTTGCTTTGAAAGAGAAAGGAACGTATAAATTCTTTAGCGATATTAAAAGAGATTCCCCCAAAAGCTATATAGAAATAGAATACATTTTAAACATGTAAAGTATTTTTTCTTGACAGACCGTTTCGTTTTTTATATAATCATTTCGGTATGGTGATGATATGTTTTTAGAAAATATCGTACAGAAAGGCGAGCTGCTTGATTGCTACGGCATTTTATTGACTGTGCGGCAGCGGGAATGCCTCGAGCTTTATTATAATGAAAATCTCACATTGGCGGAGATTGCGGAACATTTCCATATTTCCCGCCAGGCAGTGCATGATGCCATGCGCCATGGGGAGGAGCAGCTGGAGAATTATGAAGCGGCGCTCCATGTGGCGGCTGCACGGCTGAAGCGTAAGAAAGCGGCAGAAGAGATTTCTCTGCTCTTGTCCGATACGGCAAGAGAAGAAGC
>OKVE01000186.1_pt1 | contig 24314 bp, 27 predicted proteins | sample 1604781 | NCBI WGS metagenome assembly OKVE01 (sample SAMN01760918, study PRJEB22395) | human gut metagenome
CCAACCGGCCCCGGGCGGAAAAGCGCGGCGGTCACGGGCTATTCAGTGCGGCGGATGTTACGGATCTCAAGGCGGCAAAAAGCGAACTGGAGACTCACGCCGGAAAAGTGTGGACCTTCATTTTCTCCCTGCGGCGGGAGGATGCGGAGCGCCTGGGATACAGCAAAGCAGCCGCATGGCAGAACCTATTGAAGCAGGAGAGCCACTCCATTGCGGAGGCCATGCGTATTCCACCGGAGAAGTTTCGTTGGTATGCGGCATATCACGACGAGGGGCACCATCCGCATATACACATGATGGCGTGGTCGGACGATCCCAAGGTGGGGTTTCTAACGCAAAAGGGGATCGCATCGATTCGGTCCAAGATGACGAACGAAATTTTTCGGGATGAGATGACGGAGCTTTACATTCGGAAGGATGCCGCCTACAAGGAGAGTATACAAACCGCCAAGGCATTGTTACTGGAGCGCATTCGGGCGTTGGAAACCGGTGCCGCCGATGACCCCGGGCTTGTGAAAGAGCTGCAAGAACTCTCCCAGGCACTGGCGCAGGTCGGCGGCAAACATGTCTATTCCTATCTGCCAAAATCGGTCAAGGCACAGGTGGATGCCATTGTGGAGCGACTGGCGCAGCTCCCGGAGGTGGCGGCTTGCTATGACCAATGGTGGCAGATGAAGGACGAGATCGCGGGCTACTATGGGCAGAACACACCACCTCGCCAGCCGCTGACGCAGCGAAAGGAGTTTCGTTCTCTTAAAAACTGGATCATCCGAGAGGCAGAGGATATCTCGTTTTCCCCGTCTGCTGACAGTACGGAGCCGGAGGAAAAGCAATCGACAGAGAAAACGCCGCCCATCCGTGGCTCTGTTGATGTACAGTCAGTGGGAGAAACTGTGTCTGCAAGGCATATTCCGGCAAATGTGGTCATGCGGCTGCTGCATCATATGGGGCAGATATTTAGGACGAGTATGCCGGTCATCCCACCTGCGCTGCGAATCGACTCCAAGCGCCGCAGGCGGTTACAGGAGAAGCGCATGGCCATGGGCCACAAGCGGGACGACCACGAGGAGCAGGAGCGTTTGCGGAATGAACAGATACTGTGACCATGAAATTTCTCTTCCGTTTTTTCATTCTGTGTGGTATTCTAAAAGTGAGGTGAACCACTATGACCACAAAACAGATAAATCGTCGGATCGCCGCTGTCAAAACGGCAGATGCCATCAATGCCATAGAGGGTGCTCCCGTATCTCATTATGCGAAAACGCTGTCCAATAGCTGGGCAAGAGGAGAAATCACGGGGGAACAGATGAAGGCAGCTCTGCTGGCTTCTCACAGGAAAATGGCGGCACAGGTGCAGAGCCATGCCTGACATTTATCTCTATGATGACGTGCCGGTGCTGCGCAACAAGCTGCAGATCAAGGACGAAAAGACCTTGGAACTGATCGAAGCCGAACAGTCCCGCGCCAACATGATGTTGTTGTATGAACGGGGCTTTCATGATTTCTCGCCGGAGGGGTTATGTGAGATCCACCGTTATCTGTTTGGGGATATCTACGATTGGGCTGGTCAGTACCGTGTGATCAACATCGAAAAGCGTGAACGGCTGCTCGGTGGACGCAGCGTGTGGTATAGCAACGACGAGAATATTGCCCGTGATTTGCATGCGGCATTTGAGGCGATTCACGCGAAGCGATGGGATACATTTTCAAGAAAAGAGTTTGCCCATGAGCTGACATTGAGTTTTTCTAAAATCTGGCAGACACACCCGTTCCGTGAGGGAAATACCAGAACTGTGGTCATGATGATGACATTCTTCGTAGAAGAACATGGCTATTATATGGATCAGGAGCTGATGGCGCAGAGTGCCGGCTATGTAAGAGACTCGTTTGTCATGGCTTCCCTGGATCAATTTTCTGAGTATGAACATCTGGAGAAGATTCTGCTGGATGCCATCTGTGACGAGCCTGTCGAGTACGATCCTGACTTGCCGGACAATGACAGCAAGGAACAGATACCGGAGCGGTATCGGAAATACCAAAGAGAGAAATATACACCAGAACCCCATTATCAACGGGAAGAATAACCGAAGCGGACTGCATCGCAGTCCGCTCTTCATACACAAATTTCGGAGCAGAGGCACTGCTCCGATTTTCTTTCAGGAGGACTACTATGCCCTACATTCACTTTTCCCAAGAGCAAAAAGACATGGCGGCGAGGACGGATCTGGAAGTGTTCCTGTGGAGCCGCGGAGAAAAGTTGCTGCCATCCGGACGGGACAAGCGTCTGGCCAGCGACCACAGCGTCACCATTCGCGGCAACCATTGGTTCGATCACGCTATGCACGAAGGCGGCAACGCCATCAGCTTCGTGCAGCGGTTCTATCATCTGGGCTATGCCGATGTTGTGTCGCTGTTGCTGTGCAATGGGCAGGTCTATGAAAGGCCATCCCCATCGCTGCCGAAAGAGTTCGCCTTACCGACCGCCAACGGGAATATGCGCCGTGTGTTTGCTTACCTGACACAGCGTCGACGCATCCACCGTGAGGTGGTCTCTTTTTTTGCCCACGCCCATCTGCTTTATGAGGATGCGGCGTACCACAACTGTGTATTCGTCGGTGTGGATGAAAACGGCACAGCCAGACACGCACACCTGCGGAGTACAGCCAGTCAGGGGAAAAGCTTTTGCCAGACTGCGGAGGGCAGCGACGCGCGGTACAGCTTTCATTTTGCAGGCGGCGGCGAAGCGCTCTATGTCTTCGAGTCGCCCATCGACCTGTTGTCCTATGTTACCCTGCACAGAGATGCCTGGCAGACACAGAACTATGTGGCCTGCTGCGGCACAGCTTTTGCGCCGGTGGAGCAGATGCTCCGCACCTATCCGCAGATCCGGCAGGTGTACCTCTGCCTCGATAACGACGAGGCCGGACACAGTGCCTCAGAGCGGATGGAAGGCTATCTCCATGCGGAAGGTATCTCCGCCATGCGGCTGGTGCCGGTGCGGAAGGATTGGAACGAGGACTTGTGCGTGGAATAGAACAAGCCGACAGTATGAAACTGTCGGCTCGTATGTTATATCACTGCTGGTAACGCAGCAGCAGCGCACGAAGTACGGGAAGAAAATCCTCACAGATCTGCCGTGCGATCTCGACAGCGGTGGCTTCGTCGTAAACATGGGACGTGAGGTTCCGCGCCGAAATGATCGCGTTCCAAGCATCCGCATCATCGATCACACCGGCAGCGTAGGCTTCCTTCAACACGGCGCGTGGTGAAATGACAGAGAGAACGACCCCCTGATCCTCCAGATATTCGCGGAGCGACTTCCATGCCAGCTCTACTGTGAACTCGAAGCGCTGGATCAACCCGTCACGATAAAGAGTATCCTGTGGAGATGCAAGATAACAGTTCACAGCATCTTCCAACTGCATGATTGCGTTTTTGTAGTTCTCAATTTTCTGCAGCATAGAGTACCACACCATCCTTCTCAATGTTCTTGCGAAACGCGGTGTCCATGTTCGGAGAAACATGGACGATATCCAGTTTCAGCAGCGTGGGCAGATCGTCTGCCTCGATCGCAAAACCGCCGCGCTGCTTTTCCGGCATACCATATACAGCAAGGTCGATATCACTGCGCTCGTGAAAGTCACCTCTGGCGCGGGAACCATAGAGGACTAATTTTTCAGCGCCAAAGCGGGCGGCCAGATCGGCAAGCTTTGTATATAATTCGTCCATAGAGCCTCCTCTGGCAAATCTGTTTGCACACGCATAGGAACGATCTCTTTTACATTTCTTCATTCTATACTATCGCATTTGCGGTAAAACTTCAAATATTATTTTGTTACATGAACCCAAAATATAAGTTAGGAGAAAATTTACATGACCGGAAATCTCTGGATCTTACTGGCGGCGGGCGGCGCGGTGGTGGCGGTGTTCGTCGCACTGTCGCTGCTGGCGGATAATTATAACCTCAACAACATCAAATCCAGAACCGTAGGCGATGGCCAGCACGGTACAGCCCGCTGGGCCACGGAGCAGGAGATCCGCAGCAGCTACGCGCTGGTGCCGTTTCGTGTGGCCGACTGGCGGGCGGGCAGGAACCTGCCGGAAGCACAAGGTCTGGTGCTGGGCAGCAGCGAAAGCAGAAAAGGCGGTATCACGGCGCTGGTGGACAGCGATGATATTCACTGCCTCATGATCGGCGCATCCGGTGTGGGCAAGACCGCCTACTTCCTGTACCCCAATTTGGAGTATGCCTGCGCCTGCGGTATGAGCTTCTTTGCTACTGACACCAAGGGAGATCTGGCCCGCAACTACGGTGCGGTGGCAGAGAAATACTATGGCTATCGCGTCTCTGTGGTGGACTTGCGAAACCCTACACGCTCGGATGGCTACAACCTGATGACGCTTATCAACCGCTACATGGACAAAGCGCTCCGTGAGCATAGCATCGAGGCGTATGGCAAAGCGGAAAACCTGATCAATATTCTGGCACACAGCATCATCTCGCCGAAAGACGAGGAGAGCCGCGGCCAGAATGAATATTTTTATAAAGCCGCCGAGGGGGTGGTGGCCTCGGTGCTCCTGCTGCTGGCGGAGTTCCTGCCGCCGGACAAGGATCATCCAACAGAGCGGCGGCATCTGGTGTCGGTGTTTATTCTGATCCAACAACTGCTGGCGCCCTCTGGTATGCGGGGACAAAGCTATTTCAAGCAACTGATGGATATACTGCCCGCTCATCACAGGGCGCGGAATCTGGCTTCGTCCGCTTTGGAATCATCAGATCAGGCAACGGCTTCCGCTATGTCCACGGCGCTGGCGCAGATGAATACGTTTATGGATATCGCGTTGGAGCAGGCGATCTGCTTCCACAACAACATAGACGCGGAGAAATTTGCAAAAGAAAAGACCGCCCTCTTCCTTATTCTTCCGGAAGAAGATAGGACGAAGAATTTCATGGCAGGACTTATGATACAGAATCTATCCAAAGAGCTGTTTGAGCTGGCGGAAAAAGGCAGCGGGCGCTTGCCCAACCGTGTTGTTTTCTACTGTGATGAGTTTGGCACCATGCCGGCCTTCGATGTGGAGGCCCTGTTCAGTGCGGGCCGCTCCCGTGGTATCACGCTGGTGCCTATCATCCAATCGCTGGCGCAGCTCGACAAGAACTACGGTGACAAAGGCGCGGAGTCGATCGTTGATAACTGCCAGGATACGATTTTCGGAGGCTTTGCGCCCAATAGCCAAACGGCGGAGAAGCTCTCAAAAGCACTGGGCAGCCGCACGGTACTGAGCGGCTCCGTCAGCAAGGGAAAGAACGACCCCAGCCAGAGCCTGCAAATGATAGAGCGTCCTTTGATGACAGCGGATGAACTGAAATCGCTGCCAAAGGGAACTTTCGTGGTGATGAAAACAGGTACGCACCCTATGCAGACAAAGCTGAGGCTGTTCCTTGATTGGGGTATTACTTTCGGTGAGCCATATACCACTCCAGAACACGCCGTGCGAAAGGTGGCCTATGCCAGCCGGGAAGAACTGTTCCGGAGCGTCAGGAAAGCGCAGCAGGAGCAGGCCGCTCAGGCCGCACAAGCGGAACAGTCCGAAAAGTCTGACACCCGCAAGTCGCCGCAATCGGCCATGGAGCTCTATGACAACGGAGGAGAACAATGAGCTATTTTGATACCATTTATGCTGACCACCTGCTGCCCCACAGGGCGCGGACGGTCTATATGTACCTGCGGGATCGGGGCGACGCCCAGCAAAAGTGCTGGCCCAGTATCAAGACCATTGCCACAGACCTGCACCTGTCCCGCAGCACCGTCAAGCGGGCATTGGGGGAACTGGAACAGCACGGTTATCTGGAACGCCTACCCCGCTACCGCCCCAACGGCAGCAGCACCTCCAATCTCTATACGGTGCGATAAAAAAACAGGCACAGCCGCCAAGGGGCGACTATGCCTGCTTGCTGAACCGAGGAGGGGTTCATGATGAACCACCCAGAAGGACTCACTCTATCGGAGGTGTTAGTGCAGAGAAAAGAATGAGGACAGTCTCTTGTAGAAGAACAGCATTCATTTTCGACTTGCCTTTTTCTGAAGCGCGATATAATCTCGCACCGCTTTGCGCCCGTTGACATCAAGGGACAGTATATCGGCAAGCATTGCGTCTGCGGTATAGCTTCCAACAATTGGCCGCTTGTAATCGTTGGGACAAACGCTGTACTCCGAACGGCCAAGGATGTAATCAGTAGAAACTCCATAAAAGTCTGCAAGTGCTGTCACGCAGTGGATCGGCATCTCATATTTGCCAGTTTCGTACTTGGAGTAATACTGCTGCGAGGTACCCAGCACCTTTGCCACATCAGCTTGCTTCAAGTCTCTATCTTCACGCAGCTCTCGGATGATCTCGCAGAAAGTTTTCATGTAGGTTATCCTCCATTTTGTAGTAAAGGAATTATAGCCCACATCAAATATGACTTATTGACAGCGAGTTGAAATTGGCTTATTATTTGTTTTATATAAGTGAAATATAATGTGTATTGTGATGGAGATACATCGGAGATAATGTGTATGAGCAACCCTATCCGTTGTGCCATCATCGGTCAAAACCCCATGCGGTTTCCGTGGGGCTTCGACGAAGAAGATGACCGTTGCCGAAAATTGAAAATCGAATTGGCACAGCAGATCATGGCGCTGCGACAGAGCGGCGTGTCGCAATTCCTTGTGGCCTGCGACTGCGGCGTGGGACTGTACGCCGCTGAAATCGTCAACGGCCTGCGAATGTCTGATCATGACTTAATGCTTATCTGCTGCACACCTCATGAGGAGCAGGCTACAAAATGGGCGCCCTACCTGCGGGAACGCTACTTTACTATGCTGGAGAAATGCACCCTTATCTCCGCTGTGTGCGAGGTCGGTGCGCCAGACGCGCAGTTCCAAGCCTACAAGAAGATCATCGACCTGGCGGACGTGGTGCTGGGTGTCTACGATCTGGAGAGTCCAGCCGTGGGCGATGCCGAGGATAGGGCGTTGGCCTATGCCGTGGATACAGCCAATAAGCCTGTGCTCGTGTTAGATCCGATAAAACTGACAATGATTCAAATTAATGCACCGTGAAATTATTCTATGCCATACGAATAAAGAGATCATCTATGGATAAAAAGCACCCCCGTTTATCAGAGAGAGTATTCCTCTCGTGGATAAGCGGGGGTATTAAGCTCAAAAATGAACCGTTTTCAAAAAGGCGTTCATCAGCTGCACATCGGATGTGCAGGTCAGCTGGGCGCTGTGGCGGGCGGCGGACTCGGCATAATGAAAGACGTCGCTTGCCGGAAGGGGTAGGTGATTGACAAGAATGTGCTTCGGCCGGATGACCTGGTCCACAAAGGCGACACCGCGCCGCAGCGAGACCCAGGGGAAGGGGAGCACGGCAACATCTACCGTTTCTCCGGCAAGGATTCCGGCCAGCGATTCGTCTGCCACGACGCCGTCGCCCACCAGCAGAAGCGTCATGCCGTCCACGGTGAGCAGCAGGCCGAAGTGCGCCGTACCGGCATATTCCGCCCCCTGATGCGTAAGCGGGAAGAAGCGAAGCTGTGCGCCGTTCCACCGCAGGGTACAGGGCGCGTTCAGCAAAAGCCCGCGGGGAAAGGGGTTATCCGGCATAATGATGCGGGCGGCGGGCCAACGGGCCAAAAAACGCTGCATAACGGCGGCGTTGTAATGGTCCCGGTGCGTGTGGGTGATAAACACCAGATCCGGCGACTGAAAGGCGGGGGTGTCCAGCGCCTGCGCCAGCATATCTTCGGTCAGTGAGGAGAAGACCCCGACGCGCCCGGTGGGGAAGGGGTCGACAAGCAACTTGAGACTGCCGCAGGCAATGGAGAGACCTGCGTTGACGGTACAGGTAATAGTCATCGTGCAGCGGTAAACAGAGAATCTTCGATGGCATTCAGGTCAAAGGGCGGGTCGTTGGGGGCCACGGCCAAATGATAGATCATGGCAGCCTTTGCTCTTTCACCGTCGTGCTGGCTGAGATAGTCTGCAATTTTACGATGGTCGGAAATCGTGCGTGCGATAGAATCGGGGTTGAAATGCATGGCGTGCCAGCACTCCATTTCGTCGCAAACGATGTCCATGCTCTGAATAATGAGTTCGTTCTGGGTGGCAAAGTACAGCGTCCGGTGGAATTGCAGGTCGCATTTCATGGTGATCTGAGGCTGATCCTTATGCTCCTCCATACTGTCCACAGACTTATAGAGCTGCTGTATCGTCTCGTCTGAAATGCTGGCAGCCAGCGCCTTACAGATCTGCCCCTCAACAATGATGCGAAATTCTGTCATCTCGCGGGTGGAGACCACGTTGGCGCGGCTGCTGAGTTTGGTCTTCAATTCCATAAGGGAGACGGAGCGGACAAAGGTGCCCTTTCCTTGAAAGCTTTCCAGCACACCAGTAGCAATTAGCTGTTGAATTGCCGTGTGAATACTTGCGCGGCTAACATTTAGCTGTTTAGACAAGGTAGCCTCGGAATCAATTTTTTGGCCAGGTGCCCAAAACCCCGATATGATATTTGTTTCAAGGTGTTTGATGACTTCGTCGACGACATTGATACGTTTAATACTCATGTTACTGTAGCCCTTCATGTAGAATTGTCAAAAAAGAACAAATTCTCTAAAATCTATAATAACATTAGCATTATTTATCTTCGTTGTCAATTTTATCTTATAGCCATTTTCGACAGAAAAACTGTGAAAATGCCAAAATTGATAAAAAGTGTATTGACTTCTATGGGGACATTTGTTATATTTGAATACACAACTTGTCAGACGACTTACCAATATTGCGATGACACAACCGAAATATGAACGAGTTATGTCACCAACCTAAAATTACAGGAGAAAACGCCATGAGTAATGATTTCCGGTGCAAATCCTTTCGCGAAGGGCAGCGTGTCGCACTGAAAGCCAGCGGCTATACGGACAGCGACATCGCCAGGCCTCTGATTGGCATTGTAAATACCTATAACGAAGCCCATCCGGGCCACTGTCACTATGCGAGCCTACTCCCCTATATCCGCAAGGGAATCAATTTGGCCGGCGGCGTGGCTGCGGAGTTCGGAACCATCTCCATCTGCGATGCAATGTCTGCGCCCCACAGAGGCGAAAACTATGTGCTACCCTCCCGCGACGTCATTGCCGACAGCGTGGAAGTCGTGGTTCGATCCGAAGGACTGGACGGCATCATCATGATTGCTTCCTGGTCTTCATGATTTTCTACGAGCGTCTCCATATCTTCGTCACTCCACCCGATACTTTTCAGATAGTTCACCTCATTGTCTGACAGGAATTTATAGAAAATCAAGCCAAGTATATAGTCTTTATATTCGTTGGCTTCTATCTTGGAACGCATCTTGTTGGCAGATGCCCATATTTTATTGGCAAGTTGTTGTTTGTTCATATAATGTTTATTACTGTTGTAAAAACAAGTAAAGTTTATAAAAATAATTAGTTTGAGCAAAGATAATAAATAAATATAAGATTTCACACAATTTGACAGATTTTCATTAATCAAACGACAGAACTTTAAACAATCAGATGCAACTTATTCAAAAACGGAGAAACTTTTCTTTTTATAATTCTTTAGTTCACGCTTATATACATAAGCCAAATATTCTTCATCAAACATAATCAAGTCGAATTTTAGTACCTGATTTTGACCAAAGAAATCATAGAGTTACGACACAAAACCCATTGAGTTTTGTGTCGTATTTCTATGAATTTTCTATCATCCTACATCAATATTTACTATTGCTCAATCTGACATTTCGTTACAACTATTATAGACCGACTAACGTAACAAAGGCTGGTTAATAACAACAGATATTTCAAATGACTATAAAAGAATATTTACAATAGCATAATTAAACAATTTAATATATATCATTGATTAATAGATATTTATATATAAACACTAAAGTTTAAATTGCATTATGTTCATACCAAATATTCAATTAAATTCAAATCAATAAGCAGACTTAATATGGATTAAGCCTACAGATATATTGATACTTTCTGACATAAGTCTTTCTCATATTACCATATTAAAGTATGCCTTTCTTTATATGGCTCATTATGCCTGCTAAAAGAGAATGATAATGGGATTAATAGGAAACTACAAAACTGACGAATACTAATGGCTGATTTGGATTAAGCCACAATCGGTAATTAGGCCATATATAGTTTTATCTATTTTGTACATTCATGCTTTCAGCCATCTTTTTGTTTTCTATTGATGCCTTTTTATTCGTTTCTTTTGACATAGCCCACTATGCCTAAAAAACATAACGAAAATACGATTGATATAAAACTAAAATACAGACCGAATCCTAACTCCCTTTTTGGGTTAAAAATATAGCCCCAATAATGGTTATCACATGGTAGTCACTTTTTTGACTGATTTGTAACCTAAAATGTTCTAAAAAGGAGCTTCTTTTTTTTGAAAAATAAAAAAAGACAGTAATTAAACTTTACATTTTATTTTTTTGTTTTTTTCATTTTCCAAAAAAATAAAATGGGTTTTTTCGACAATTTTGCTAAAAAGGTAGTCAAGGTGTCACATATAAAATTTTCTTTACATAGTAGTTTTACAAATAATTGATTACTAATATATTACAAATATCATAATAATGAATTTTTGATATTTTAGACGCAAAAAAGTGATAGGGTGACTAGGCATTTTTAAAACTTTTACAAATATACGTAAAAAATAAAATAAATGGGTATATAATATATCATTTTATTTTTTTCGCGCGTATATATATAAAAAGTTTATAAAGTACCTAGTCACCCTATCACTTTTCGAGTGGAAAAAGAAAGAAAATGGAGTAGTGAAATGGCAAGAAAAAAGAAGAAGGATTTATATGGCATGGTTAACATTTCTGTTAATAGTCAGAAATGCCAGAAGAGTTAAGCAAAAATCTCAGATGGATGTTAATGGCCATTAGGGTTAAGACAAACGGCAGTACAGATAAATCCTAATAAAATGACAGATTAAATGCCGATGTGTTCGTAGAGGATACGAAAACCTATCAGGAGAAGAATTATTCCGCCAATAAGTTCAGGCTTCAGACGCTTGACAATAGACTTGCCACACACAACGCCAAGGACATTGCCAAGTATAGACATTACGAACGAACATACACCGATAATGGCAAGAGGCACAGCAAGCTGGTCTACGCTCTTATAGCCAAGACACGCAAAGGAGATGCCCACCGCCAGTGCATCGATACTTGTCGCCACGGCAAAAAGCAGCTGACTGGTCAGCTTAGAAGGATTGAAATGAGCTTCCTCCTCACTTCCGAAAGAGTCTTTTATCATCTTGCCGCCAAGAAATGCCAAAAGTCCGAAAGCTATCCAATGGTCTACGGATTCGAGGTAATGACTGAAATAACTTGTGCCCAACCATCCTATAAACGGCATCAAGGCCTGAAAAAGGCCGAACAGAAATGCCATACGCAGTATTACAGACAAGACGTATTTACGGATGATAACTCCACTTACTATTGAAACAGTGAAACAGTCCATGGCCAAAGCCAGGGCAAGAAACGTGATATCTAAAAGACTCATTATGCCAATTTGTAATGTGTGATACGTTTATTACGCTCCGGGCTGTAAGCCGGCGCGATAATTCGCGTGCAAAGGTAATAAAAATTATTTTAAATATTTTAGGGCACAAGAGTTAGATTAAAATCACGATGCGAAATGGCATTAATGATACGACTAAAATGATTATCAGGCATGGAATATAATGACCGTAATCTCTTATTTTACGGCATAACTCGATGTTGAATGTCGTAAAAGTATAAATATAGATGAATTTATTTTGAATAGCATCCGATTTGCATTATCTTTGCACATAAGATAAGCTGCATCTCGGCATAACACTCAAGCAAGACTTGGATGATTCTGCTCTCGATTTGCATTATCTTTGCATAAGATAAGCTGCATCTCGGCATAACACTCAAGCAAGACTTGATGATTCTGCTCTCGATTTGCATGCATTATTATCGCACATTAAACAACAATCATATATGCGCACCAATTATAACGAGAATAATTATCAGCATTATATAGTAAAAGAAGACAAACCGCTGCTTGAATTTCTGCTTGACAGCATAGAAAATACAAGCCGCACAAAGATAAAGTCTACTCTGCAGGGAAGGGGAGTGAAGGTAAACGGAAAAGTGATAACCCAGTTTGACTACCCACTGAAGAGCGGCATGAAAGTGGCGGTGAGCAAGAGCAAGCAGACATCAGAGATGTTCAAGAACCGCTACATCAAGATTGTCTACGAAGACCGCTATATCGTTGTGATAGAAAAGAACATAGGCATATTGTCGATGGCAGCGGGACACAGCTCGTTAAACGTAAAGACTGTACTCGACTCATACTTCAAGTCGACAAGACAGAAATGCACTGCGCATGTGGTTCACAGACTTGACCGCGACACAAGCGGTCTGATGATATATGCCAAGGACATACAGACAGAACAGACACTGGAGCATGAGTGGCACGACATTGTTTACGACCGCAGATACGTTGCCGTGGTAAGCGGCGAGATGGAAGACGACTACGGAACAATGACAAGCTGGCTGAAAGACAACAAAGCCTATATAACATATTCGTCACCCTATGACAACGGAGGTAAGTATGCCGTTACGCACTTTCATACATTAGACCGCACAACAGACCACAGCCTTGTGGAATTCAGACTGGAGACTGGCAGAAAGAACCAGATACGCGTACATTCGGCAGACATGGGGCACCCCGTATGCGGAGACATAAAATACGGCAATGGCGACGATCCGGTGGGACGTCTGTGTCTTCATGCCTATGTGCTGTGTTTCTATCACCCTGTGACAAGGCGTCGCATGGAGTTTGAGACACCAATACCGGCAGCATTCAGAAAACTGTTTAAGTAACGGTAACGCTGCATCTTGGCGACAAAGATCATGATATTACTAACTTATTGAAAAATGGAAAACTTCGGATATTATATATTTTGCATTATAGCACTCATTGTAGGAATATTTGTCATTAAGAAGGTTGCAGGATGCCTTATGAAAACAATATTCTTTATCATCATAATAGCCGTTTTGGCGGCTTGTTATTATCTGTTCTTTAAATAACGGAGGCAACTGACATAATGGATGTAGAAGCAGTGAAACGGCTGATAGAAAGCCGTCCCAACTTGTCGACGGCTTTAGGCATGGACTTCATATCAACTCCCGAAGACGACGTATGCAAGGCAACGATGACCGTTGACGAACGCAACCGTCAGCCATTCGGTTTCTTAAGCGGAGGTGCATCTCTGGCACTGGCAGAAAATGTGGCAGGAGTAGGGTCGCTAGCCCTGTGCCCCGACAAGATATGCGTGGGCATAAGCGTCAGCGGCAATCACGTGAAAGCCGTGGAAGAAGGCGACACCGTAACAGCAACGGCACGACTTGTCAGTCGCGGACACAAACTGCATGTATGGGATGTGGACATAACCAACTCTTCAGATGAGCTTATATCCACCGTCCATGTTACAAATTACATCATTACGCCCAAAAATCAGGAAGATGAATAACAGCTTTGTCATGTACAGGTTGCCGCATGAGACAACCTGGACCATAATGCGCCAATGCGACGGCGATGCGGAGATACTGACATCGTATGACGAACTGAGCGGAAGGACAGGCTTCGTGTTTTCGCCTTTCATGATATCTGCCGACCATCCTCTGCTGCTCATAAGGCCCGATGAGGTTAAGACCTGTGAAGTAAGTGAGTGTGCCGAGACAGAGCCACAGCCCTTTGAATGCCGTAACACGGAAAAGGAAAGGCTACGGTATGAAAGCAACTTTACAACATTTCACACAAATCTGCAAGAAGGAAATTTCAGAAAGATTGTACTGGCACGCAGCAGTGATGAGACAGCATGCAAGGATGCAAGCCCTGAAGAGATATTCATGCGCGCCTGTTGTATGTATCCCAATGAGTTTGTGGCCCTGGTGTCAACGCCATACAGCGGAACATGGCTCATGGCGACGCCGGAGACTCTTGTAGAAGGATGCGGAGACGAATGGCACACAGTGGCACTTGCCGGAACAAAGCGCATGAACGACGGCGACGAATCTTGCGGACAGAATGACTGCGGCGAAGACATCAGCAAAGTATGGGATCAAAAGAACATACACGAACAGCAATATGTTGCCGACTATATCAGAGAGTGTCTGAATGACTTTACGCACGAAATAGAGGAAACAGAGCCAAAGACTCTTGTGGCAGGCAGGCTGATGCATATCGTGACCCATTTCAGATTTAAGCTGAAAGACCATGACAGTCTGGGCCGACTTGTAGGAACACTACATCCTACGCCGGCTGTATGCGGGCTGCCAAAAGATAAGGCGTATAAGTTTATCTTGGAAAACGAAAACGGCGACAGAGGATACTACAGCGGTTTTTCAGGACCGTTGAACATCAACTGCGCCACCCACCTGTTTGTTACGCTAAGATGTATGCAGATAAGCGGCAGAAGCTACAGGCTGTATGCAGGAGGCGGACTGTTAAGTGAGAGCAAAGTAGAAACCGAATGGCTTGAGACAGAGGCCAAAATGGATACAATGAGAAGATGTTTAGCGATAAAAAGAATATAAATGTACTTACTTCATTGCTGGTGGCACATGGAGTTAAGCGTGTTGTTGTGTGTCCGGGTTCGCGTAACGCACCCATAGTGAATAATCTAAATGAGTGTAGCGACATTATGTGCTATCCGGCAACAGACGAGCGAAGTGCCGGATTCTATGCCCTTGGCATGGCACTGGCCGATGACAGTCCGGTGGCAGTATGCGTAACATCAGGTACGGCGCTGCTCAACCTTGTGCCGGCTGTGGCAGAGGCATCTTATCGCCACAGAGGCATCATTGTGATATCTGCCGACCGTCCACTTGAATGGATTGACCAGCTTGACGGCCAGACATTGCCTCAGAGCGGTGCTTTCGGAAGATATGTAAGCAAATGCGTATCGCTGTCGGAACCTGGTAACGAACAAGAATACTGGTATTGCAACCGACTTGTAAACGAAGCACTGATAGCCGTAAACTCACATGAGAGAAAGTCGGTACATATCAATGTGCATATAAACGAGCCGCTGTTTAACTTCAGTCAGCCGACATTACCCGTAGAACGAAAAATAAGCTATGTGCCGGCAACAATGAACAGAGAGGCACTCATGCCGATTGCCGAAAGACTGCTGACGGCACAAAAGCCGCTGGTGATAATAGGGCAGACACGGGCATACAGCCATGAAGTGAACGAAGCACTTAAGACAATAGGGCAGAGAGCGGTGCTGATAGCCGAGACATTGGCGTCGGACGTAACGACACATTTCGACCTTATGCTATCACGAATAGGCAAAGACGAGCGCTATATGCCCGACTTTATGCTCTATCTTGGAGACAACATTGTAAGCAAGCGACTGAAGAAATTCCTGCGTCTTGCACATCCTGCAGAAAGCTGGGCCGTGAGCGAAGACCGTGAGATACATGACACGTTCATGCATCTTACAGGGATAATAGAAGCCGACTATAAAGACGCACTGACAGCCCTGGCAGAAATAATAGCCGAAGCGGACAAAGGACAAGACGAAAGCAGCGCCATAGCCGACAACAGCGCAGAATACAGACGGATGTGGAAAGAACAGACAGCAATAATAGACGAAAAGATTGCTGCATTTGAACCGAGATACTCACAGATGTCTGTAGTAAAAGAGTTTGAAGAGTCGCTGGCAGACATGGAATACGACTATCAGGTGCATTATGCCAACAGTTCAGCTGTACGCCTGGCAGACATATATGCCGACCATTATGTGTGGTGCAACCGCGGAGTGAACGGCATTGAAGGCAGTCTGTCAACAGCTGCCGGATTTTCGGTTGCATGCCGTGACATGGTGTTCTGCGTTATAGGCGACCTGAGTTTCTTCTACGATCAGAACGCGCTATGGAACACAAACCTTGGCGGAAACTTCCGCATATTACTGCTGAACAACGGCGGTGGCGGTATTTTTTATAACCTGAAAGGACTGAAAGACAGTGACGCGTGTGAGAAACTTGTTGCTGCATGCCACAAAACTACGGCACAGGGTATATGCACGCAAAACGACATAGGATATGTGGCAGCACACAACGCCGAAGAGCTGCATCTGGGAATAGCCCTGCTGCTTACATCGGATACAAAGCGTCCGATGATGTTAGAAGTGTTTACCGACATATCGGCAGACAGTAACGCATTAAGTGAATTAGTAAAAAATATAAAATAAATATGGCACAGAGAAACTGGGAACCAATAAAGGGATTCGATTTTAAGGAGATATTGTTTGAGCAATACAACGGAATAGCAAAGATAACAATCAACCGTCCGCGTTACCGCAATGCGTTCACGCCGAGGACGACATTTGAGATGAGTCAGGCTTTTTCGTATTGCCGTGAAGCTCAGAATATAGGAGTAGTTATTCTTACAGGCGCAGGCGACAAGGCTTTCTGCTCGGGCGGAGACATGCACGTAAAAGGACGCGGCGGATATGTAGGCGAAGACGGAGTGCCGCGCCTGAATGTGCTTGACGTACAGAAACAGATACGCTCATTGCCAAAACCCGTCATTGCGATGGTAAACGGATATGCCATTGGCGGCGGTCATGTGCTGCATGTCATGTGCGACCTGACAATAGCCAGCGAGAACGCCATATTCGGACAGACAGGACCTAAGGTAGGCTCGTTCGATGCCGGATTCGGAGCTTCATATCTTGCACGCATAGTAGGACAGAAAAAGGCAAGAGAGATATGGTTTATGTGCCGACAGTACACAGCGGCAGAGGCAGAGCGCATGGGACTGGTAAACTGTGTAGTACCGTTTGACAAGCTGGAAGACACCTGTGTTGAATGGGCTGAGACAATGATGGAACGCAGTCCGCTGGCTTTACGCATGATCAAGGCAGGACTGAACGCAGAACTTGACGGTCAGGCAGGAATACAGGAACTTGCAGGCGACGCTACAATGCTTTATTATTTTCTTGACGAGGCACAGGAAGGTGGAAAGGCTTTTCTGGAGAAGCGTAAGCCTGACTTCAAGAAATATCCTAAATTGCCATAAACAGACATGAAACATAAATGCTGCAGGAATCTGTCAAAAGGCGGCATCCTGCGGCATTGACAAATTAAGACCAAATAAGTCATTAGACCGCACATAGCTTTATCTATTTTGTGCATTCATGCTTTTAGACCGAATCCTGATAACGATCTGGATTAAATGAAGAACAGAAATTGAACTTCAGAAACAAGCCTATATGAGTAGCCGGCATCATACTCAAAGACTATACACAACAAACAGATGCCATAAAGGAAGAATTACGTATGAAATACGAAATAAAAATTACGCCACGCATTTTCCATTTTAAACAGCCGGCCGGTACTTCGCGTGGAGTATATACGACAAGACAGTCATGGATGATTGAACTTACATCACCAGAAATGCCCGGACGAAAAGGCATAGGCGAATGTGCCCCGTTGCCGGATTTAAGCTGTGACTACAAGCCTGACTATGAAGAGACACTGCACAAAATGTGCGACAAGTTTGTCAGCGAAGGAAGTATCGACTATAAAGAGATGCGCGACTATCCGTCGATGCTGTTCGGACTGGAAACCGCACTAAAACATTTTGAATGTGGCAGCATAGACTTCTATGACACACCCTTCAGTCGTGGAGAAGCAGGAATACCGATAAACGGACTGGTCTGGATGGGAACGTTTGAGAAAATGATGCAGCGCATTGATGAGAAAATAAAACTCGGATTCAGATGCATAAAACTTAAAATAGGTGCCATAGACTTTGACAGGGAACTTGACATGGTGAAACATATCCGTGAGCGTTTCTCACATAATGAACTTGAAATAAGACTTGATGCCAACGGCGGATTCAAGTTTGACGAAGCCTTGTATAAGCTGGAACTGCTTTCACAATACTCAATTCATTCAATAGAGCAGCCTATCAAGCAGCATCAATGGGGCAACATGGCACAACTCTGCCGTGAATCGCCACTGCCGATAGCACTCGACGAGGAACTGATAGGAGTGAACGAGCCGGACATGAAAGAATATATGCTCAACGTTATAAAGCCGGCATATATAATACTCAAGCCGTCGCTGCACGGAGGAATGGCGGGAGTCAGGGAATGGATTGAAGCGGCCAACGACAAAGGCATAAAGACATGGATAACGAGTGCCCTTGAAAGCAATGTCGGTCTTAACTCGATAGCTCAACTCACCGCACATGAGTATGGACCGGACATAAAGATGCCGCAAGGTCTCGGCACAGGAATGCTCTTTACTGACAATATAGACATGCCTTTGAAGATAAGGGACAACAAACTGTGGCGTAAGGTCGCAAAAAACTGAAATATGACACTTGACGAATTTTATGCCGAATGGAACAACGGCTCGGACAAGATACTGGTACACACAAGCGGATCTACGGGTACGCCTAAGCCCATGATGGTGGAGAAACGCAGGATGGAAGCCAGTGCAACCATAACCTGCGACTTCTTAAACCTGAAGGCCGGAGACACCGCTCTGCTGTGTATGCCGCTCGACTATATTGCCGGAAAGATGGTTGTGGTGCGTTCAATAGTACGCAAACTGAAACTTATCAGCGTAAAGCCGTCGGGACATCCCCTGCAAGGTTTAACGGAGGCACCTGTGTTTGCCGCAATGATACCGATGCAGGTATATAATAGTCTTAACGTGCCTGAAGAAAAAGAACTGCTGATGCAGGTAAAGCACCTGATAATTGGCGGGGGTGCTGTTGACGAAAAAATGGAGAAGGATCTGAGAGATTTCCCGAACGCCGTATGGAGCACTTACGGAATGACCGAAACACTGTCGCATATTGCGTTAAGACGGCTGAGCGGAAAAGAGGCGAGTTGCTGGTACACTCCGTTTGACAGCGTTGACGTGAGCGTAAACAATGAAGGATGTCTCGTTATTGATGCCCCAAGAGTTGCCGAAACAAGAATTGTTACAAACGACATAGCAGAGATAGCCAAGGACGGAAGACATTTTCGCATATTGGGACGCAAGGACAACGTGATTGACAGCGGAGGTATAAAGATACAGATTGAAGAAGTGGAAGCTGCGTTGCGCAAACATCTTGCAGTGCCTTACATGATAACAAAGAAGAACGACCATAAGTTCGGAGAGATTGTTGTAATGCTTGTTGAAAGCACTGACACGGACAATGTAAGAAAAATATGCGAGGCCTGTCTGCCGAAATACTGGCAACCAAAACTGTATGTATCGGTGGAACACATTCCATTGACTCAAACTGGCAAACCGGCACGCAGCGAAGCTATAAAAATAGTTGAACGGTTGTGATAATGGTTTGTATATCAAATTAATACCGTATTTCATTAAACAGAAAATATTATAACTGACATTATTGTTCGGAGCGCAGACGGAAGACCGGAAAAGCAATAATGACAACATCTGTAAGCCGGACAAATAATATGAATTGAAGTTGAGATAATCAAAGATAAAAAACAATAAGTGTTTTTATGAACTCAAAATTAAAAGGAACCTTATGTGGCATTGGTGCGGCAGTAAGTTACGGACTGAATCCGCTTGGCGCCCTGCCGCTTTATGCCGATGGAGTAAACACAAACACCGTACTGTTTTTCAGATACAGCCTTGCGGTGATCTTGCTTGCAGCGTTCATGCTGTTCAAGCGTCAGTCGTTTGCCGTAACCAAGAAGGAGATTTCCGTATTGTCAGTGCTTGGAGTATTGTTTGTAACATCATCTTTAACATTGTTCCTAAGCTTTCATTACATGGCAGCCGGCATAGCCAGTACGCTACTTTTCGTATATCCTGTAATGGTGGCTGTAATGATGACCGTGTTCTTCAAGGAAAAACTGACAATGGTTACAGTGCTGTCAATAGTACTTGCTCTGAGCGGTATAGGACTTCTGTATAAAGGTGATAACGGCGATGTGCTGAACATGACAGGCGTGCTGCTGGTTATGCTTTCGTCATTGACCTATGCCGTGTATATCATAATAGTGAATAAATCGCCACTGAGAATGTCGTCGATAAAGCTGACATTCTACGTGCTGCTAATTGGGGTAATATTCATCATAGTATATTCGTTTGCAGGCGGAAGCGACAATTACATACACATATTGAGTAATCCAAAAGAATGGATGTTTGCGTCAATATTGGCATTGTTCCCGACCGTGATATCTCTACTGCTCATGGTTATTGCTGTTCATGAAATCGGCTCAACGCCAACGGCAATACTTGGAGCACTTGAACCAATGACAGCCGTGGTAATAGGCGTAGTGCTGTTTAACGAAGAAATGACAATACGCATGGCAACAGGAATGATTATGATTCTTATTGCAGTAATGTTTATCATTGCCGGAAAATCACTCACGGTAAACAAGATTACAATGGTGATAAGCAAACTTGGGCATGTTGTGGTTAAGCACTGGAGATGGAAATTATGATACAACATAAAGGAATGCTCTTAATTTAAGAAAGTGGAACGCAGAATTATTCATATAGACATGGATGCATTCTTTGCATCAATAGAGCAAAGAGATAATCCCGACCTGCGCGGAAAGCCTATTATCGTAGGGTTTGACGGGCCTAGAGGCGTTGTGTCTACAGCCAGCTATGAGGCAAGAAAATACGGCGTACACTCGGCAATGTCGGTGGTTAAGGCTAAAAAACTGTGCCCTGACCTGACTATTGTCGCTACCAACCACGCACATTATAAGGAAGTCTCGATGCAGGTTTATGACATATTCTGCGCATTTACTGACAAGATAGAACCGCTGTCGATAGATGAAGCGTTTCTGGATGTGACGGAAAGCGAGACTGACCGCAGTCCGGAAGACATTGCCATGGCTATAAAAGACAGAATCAGAAACGAACTTTGTCTTACTGCATCAGCGGGAATATCATACAATAAGTTTCTTGCAAAGATAGCATCCGACTATAACAAACCTGACGGAATATTTTCAGTAAGTTCTGAAGAGGCGTTAGACTTTCTGGCTGAACTGCCAATAGAAAAGTTTTGGGGTGTTGGCCCGAAGACGGCAGCAATGATGCACAAGATGGGAATATTCAACGGACTGCAACTGCGCCAATGCACAATGAATCATCTTACAGACGTCTTTGGAAAAGCCGGTGAAATGTATTACAACTTTGCGAGAGGCATTGACGACCGACCTGTAGAACCTGTCAGAATAAGAAAATCAGTAGGGTGTGAACAGACTTTTCTGACTGACCTCAACAGGAAGTCGGCAATATACATAGAGCTTTATCACATAGTGCTTGAACTTATGGAGCGACTTAATAAAAGTAAATTTTGCGGACATACACTGACGCTGAAAGTAAAGTTTCACGACTTCGTTCAGGTAACGCGAAGCATGACATCAATAAAGCCTCTGGACAGCAAAGACACCATTCTTCCTCTTGCAAAAACTTTAATGGAACAGGTGGACTATTCTTCAAAACCTGTAAGATTAATTGGCCTTTCAGTTTCAAATCCTCATAATGAAAGACAAAGACCCGAATGGGTGGAAGGAACGCTTAAGTTTAAGGATTGGGAAGATTTTACTACAAAATAGCTTGCATTTGTTAAATTTGTTTTGTAAATTTGCACCAGATTTTAAGGTAAAGAATAATCGTATACTTATTTTATATGAAACAAACTAAGATTGTAGCTTCTATAAGCGACCGCAGGTGTGACGTTGACTTTATACGTCAACTCTTCGACGCAGGAATGAACATCGTAAGAATGAACACTGCACATGCCACACAAGACGGTATCAGACAGATAATAAGAAACACACGTGCTGTAAGCAAACATATCGGTATACTGATTGATACAAAAGGACCGGAAATTAGAACTACTGATACAGAAAAACCTATTGACTATAAGACAGGCGACGTAGTAAAGATTTTCGGACGCCCGGAGATGAATACCGAACATGACATTCTGAACCTTTCGTATGAGAATTTTGCAAATGACGTTCATGTAGGTGACGACATACTGTTTGACGATGGTGCCATAGACATGAAGGTTATTGGAATTAATGGCCCTGCTGTTGTTGCTCAGGTGCAAAACGACGGACAGCTCGGAGCGCACAAGAGTGTAAACGTGCCAGGCGTACACATCGACCTGCCAGCACTTACAGAAAAGGACAAGCGCAATATTTTGTTGGCCATTGACGAAGACATCGACTTCATTGCCCATTCATTTGTAAGAAGCAAGGAAGACGTTCTGGCCGTTCAGAAGATACTTGACGAGCATAACAGCGACATCAAAATTATATCAAAAATAGAGAACCAGGAGGGTGTTGACAATATTGACGAGATTATCGAGGCTTCTTATGGTATAATGATTGCCCGCGGTGACCTGGGTATTGAGGTTCCTATCGAGAAGATTCCTGGAATACAGAGAATGATTATCAGAAAATGTATTCTCGCTAAAAAGCCTGTTATCGTGGCTACACAGATGTTGCATACAATGATTAACAACCCGCGTCCTACACGTGCTGAGGTTACAGACATCGCAAATGCTATATATTACAGAACTGACGCACTTATGCTTAGCGGTGAGACAGCATCAGGAAAATATCCTGTAGAAGCTGTGAAGACAATGGCTTCGATAGCAGAACAGGCTGAACAGGACAATATGTTTGACCATAACATGGACTTCCCGTTGAGCGAGAACTGCGATGTAACAGAGTTCCTGGCACGTAATGCCATTGAAGCAACAAAGCGTTTGGGCGTGAAAGGAATTATCACTGACAGTAAGACTGGTCTTACAGCAAGAAACCTTGCTGCATTCAGAGGTCCTAATCCAGTGTTGGCAATATGCTACAAAGAGAAGACTCAGCGCTGGCTGGCACTGAGCTACGGAGTAATTCCTGTGGCACAGCACGAGCAGATTGGCGCTCAGGAGCAGTTCTTGGCAGCATTGCGTATGCTGCGCCAGAAAGGCTATCTCTGCATGGATGACAAGATTGCATATCTTAGCGGCAGTTTCGGTAAGGGTGGGGGAACAACATTCCTTGAAATTAACACCGTGAAAGAGGTGTTTAACAGATCATACGAATTTCATCTGCCCAACAGTGCAAAATAAAATTGGATTGGAATGCTGCGTAATGTGAACAGACAGCAATAAAACAATGTCAGCATAACAGGCATACGGTCAACAACAATATTTTTTAGACTGCTTTATAATTGGCTGTATGCAGAATGAGAAATAACGGAAAATATGTCAAGATGCTACGGACTTCATATAGTCTGATATGTGCATCTTGGCATATTTTCTTTTTTGTATTATAGAGCAACATTCTGTTATATTTGATACAAACGCACGCCAAACATATTATGATATACGGCATTTCACATTGTAAAAGGTGGCATTTTAGGAAATAGAAAGCCACATATTATATTTGTCCAAAATAAGATTATTAGACAGCATATAGTTTTATCTATTTATGATTTTAATGCTTTCAGCCGTATTTTGTTATCTCGACTTAAACCTAATAACCAATGGCTTATCAGCTAATAATCATAAAAAGCCAATAAAAACAAAAAGTGATGCACCCTTACGCATAAAGGATGCACCACCAAACAGATTTACAGGAATTAAGATTCCATTTACACTTTAATATCTTTTGCCGTCAATTCATTTTAAAGGCAATGACATTTTGCATAGTCTTGTCAAGATAGAATGTATATGGAACAGTGTCTTTACCATTGTAAATCCTTGTCTTTGTCAGGATATACGGTTTCTTGCCTTTATTTGTTCCGTAAGCTATATTCTTCTTGAAAAGACTGTTATTCTTCGCATTAATCTTCATTACATTTATCATACTGTCCGTGAGATTTCTTGTGGAATCAATGCCATTAAAACTTATTGAATAGTCGGCTGACATCATATTCTCATCAAGAAAATCTTTAACAACACTTTCAGCCTTATGCTGATTGCCACAACTTAATGCAACAAGTGTTGTAAGACAGATGACAAAAGCCTTAATATAACGTCTCATTGATAATGAAGCGTTATTTTTCAGGGATATTTTTCATTATCTCCAAGAGATGATCCCAAACCATCTGGACAGTAGGTATGAGAAGACGCTCGTCAGGTGAATGTACGCCTCTAAGCGTCGGGCCCATAGAAACCATATCCAGGTTAGGATATTTCTCAGAAAAGAGAC
>OKVE01000197.1_pt1 | contig 23670 bp, 13 predicted proteins | sample 1604781 | NCBI WGS metagenome assembly OKVE01 (sample SAMN01760918, study PRJEB22395) | human gut metagenome
TTCAGTTGGTTAGAGCGTCAGATTGTGGTTCTGAATGTCGTGGGTTCGAGTCCCACCTGCCACCCAAAGCGGAAATCCTTTAAAATAAGGGTTTTCGCTTTTTCTTTGGTAAGAAAAACACTCTTACCATATGCTAAAAGTAACTCTAAAATTTAAAAGTAAAGTAATTTTGTTTTAGCAATGTTTTAACAGCTATGATAACATTTAAACCGACAATATTTAAAGAAAGGATGAGACAGGACAAAACATGGTCAGTTTTCATCCGGATAACATATCAGCGCAAGATACGTTATATACGAACTTCTATGTCAGTTTCCAAGAAAGACCTGACAGTATCTGCAAAAATAAAAAACCAGCAAATATTAGATAGATGTGACGACCTTATACGAATGTATAGAAGTCGTACTAATTCCTTGAACCTTGAATTTAATGATATAGACATAGACAGAATAGTTGAAATATTAAATTCAAAAGACTCTGGCCATGAGCTAAACTTCTCAGAGTATGCTGACAAATGGTTAGCCGATTCCAAAATAAAAGGATTAAAAAATTACAAAACAGCCGTAAATGCACTAAAGCGTTTCTTCAACAAAGACAGCATTCTTTTTTCGGAAATAACATCTTATAAAATGAAAGAGTTTGCTGATTACCTTTCTGACCGTCCTCGCTCACAATCATTATACACAAATGCCATTGTCAAAATTTTCAATGACGCACGCGACTTCTATAATGATGAGGATAACGATATTATACGTATAAAACATTCCTTGAGGAAATTCCATGCTCCAAAGCAAAATGTTGCAGAAAAACGTGCACTTACCATTGAACAGATACGGGCCATATTTGAATTGCCTTATTTAAATAATATGAACAAAGGATATACATGTAGACGCGACCTGGCAAAAGACTGCTTTATGCTGTCCTTCTGCCTAATGGGAATGAATTCTGCAGATCTGTATTCTGCCGGCCAGGAAAAGGGCGAAGGCTATGCCGACGATTGTATCACTTATTATCGCCGGAAAACAAAAGAAAGAAGAAGTGACAATGCAAAAATTATCGTGAGAGTAAATCCCATAATACAGCCGTTATTCCAAAAATACAGGGGCAAAAATAGGATTTTTAACTTTCATGAGCGATTTGCTTCAATGTCTGATTTAAACCGTTCAATTAATATTGGCTTAAAACAGATTGGTGAGGAACTCGGAATAGACAATCTGCAATTCTATTCTGCAAGGCACAGTTTTGCCACAATAGCTGCCAACGATGTTAAGATAGATAGATATACCATAAATCTTATGCTAAATCACACAGATAACAGCATGAAGGTGACAGAACTTTACATCCGTGAAGACTTCTCACAGATTAATGAGGCAAACAGCAGGCTACTTGAATATGTGTTCAAATAAAAATAATGGGGGACAAAATGCTTGTCTCCCATTATCGTATTATTTCTTCAGTTTATACACCATGCAGCCTATTACAATCAAAATGGTAATAATGACAACACCAATAGCCCATCCTCCAACATCCAACCTTATTTGTTCCCATTTCGTATTTTTGCGCTCTACAGGATAAGACACCCGGACCGTGTCTGAACGCAAGATGGCCACCGTATCATATTTAACCTTGTCACGATAGACGTATTTCCAAACGACCTTATCCTGATAGACGGTATCTCCAGCTGTCCATCGGTTGATAAACACACTGTCACGTTGATATATGCTGTCACGCAAATAGCGGTCAACATATACGCTGTCCGTCCTAACGGTCTCAACCGGCACATACCGAACAGATTTACATCCAGCCAACGAACTTAACAAGATGAAAGATATAATGACTAACAACAGTCTTTTTACCATTCCCATAACTATATACCTTTATATTCTGTCATGGCATCAAAACAAGGACATTCCTTTATTCTCTCCCATGCGTCAACCTTGCCGTTACCATTCTTATCAGGGCTGATATCCCTGTGACCGAGAATTTGAGCCTTTGGGTAACGGCCTCGCAGCTCTTTAAGCAGCTTTTTTAGACTTGCCTTCTGTGCATCAGTTCTGTTATCTACAGCTTTACCTTTGCTGTCGATACCGCCAATATAAGCAACATTAATAGATGTAGAATTATAACCCTGAACTCCGTTGCTCACTTTTTCCTCTCCCAGCATCTGTTTTATCGTGCCGTCAGGCATGACTACGTAATGGTAGCCGGGATTCTTCCAACCTTTGTTTTTAAACTCTTTTCTCAAATCCTCGATTGTCTGCTTCTGACTTCCTGCAGTACAATGCACAAAAATTCTTTTAATGCTTCTCATAATTCTATTTTTTTATCTGTTTCATCAAAACCGGCTTCAATGGCTTCGCCGATATCTCTGTTCTTACGCTTAGCAAAAGCTATTACAAATGCTTTGAAGAAGCCCTTAATACTCTTTTCTTCAATTCTTACACCATGAAGCCAGAAGAAATGTCCTATTATAGACTTGGCTTCACAACCAACCGCGATAGAAGTGGCAACGACACCGCCCATCATGTAATCAACACCTATAGGCTTAAGGAGTGCCATCCCGATAAATACACCGATGCTCACCCACATGATGTAGTCTATAAGTTTATTAACAGACCGTCTGAGTGCCCTTGACGTCCGCCACTTATACTGCGCCATTACTATCTTGTCACCCTTTTTCTTGGCCATGTTGAACCTCTTGCTGCTCTCGCCCCAACCGAAGCGAAAGTCAGCAATGACACATAAAAATATAGCCAGCATCATCCAACGTGTATCAGCAATAATACTGACAAGTTCACCACTAAGCAGCGTTATAACGCCAGTGCGAGTTCCTGTTCCCATTAAACCACTTTGTTCCATAGGCCTATGCTGATAGGTAGTTAAACCATACACCGATAGCAACGGCTATAAAGACAGGTAGGCAGCCCAAAACAGATGCCAGCACATCTTTCCAATCTGCTTCTGCATCAAAGAACAATTCTTTCATGACTGAAAGCATAGCCACTACTATAGTGCCAATAAGCACAGCTGCAATCTTGCGCAATGAACTCAAACCACTCTCCTGCAATATCACCACGAATGAAATCAGCGAACATATAAAACCGCCACCTAAAAAATGAAGAACTTTGTCGTTACCGACTTTACCAATAATTTTATCTATCAACTCCATAATTAAAAATTTTATGTCAAACATCACGATAAAATTAAAAAGAAGCATTTTATTTTTCCTTTTCCTTTTATAGGAATTTCAAACAATATCCATATTGTTTCTTTTATCGTTATGAATAAGGACTTATAGAGCGATTTTAGAATATCATCCTACTTTATCAAGTAGTGTCATATCCAATCGCTTTATTATTTTTGCGGTAAATATCAAACAAAGCGCTGTAACCGCAACAGAGGGTATTACCCCAAATAGGCGATTACAGCGCGTATGCGTTAAGTATGTGATTGACATCTATACTCAACAGGAGATTTCTTTCAATCCCTTCCCCATAGGGATCATCATTTAACCAGCATCATACAAAGCCAAGTCCAACGCATCCTTCTTCTTCCAACCTTCTAATAAAGCATTCTGGATGTGCTTCGTCGCTTTCACATAGAAATCCTGAAGTGCTTCAACCGTTTCAAACGTCCGATAGCTCGGAGAATCATCAGTTCCCAGTTTGAAGGTTACGGGTAAGTTCTGTCCACCAGTCTGTACGGCAAGGTCGTAGGCTGCCTTGTAATTGAACTGGTTTTCGTTTGACAGCCATACAAGTTGACCTTCGTATTCAAATCCGGACAGGATACGTTCATCTGTTTCGGCATTGTACCATCCGGACACCAACGACCGTACTTCTTCCGCATCCGGTTTGTGGCCAAGTTCCTCTTCCATATAAGAGGCGGAACCGTCCTCTCTTATCTCTACGTCCCAGCGGACGCGCCATTTGCCTAACACCGGGTTCGTGCATTCAAGCAACGCCACACCGGCACTTCCTTCCACTCGTTTCATAGCTAACTGAATACATACTTGGTTCGTCCTTTCCCGAAGCTCTCCGTCCTGATGGTCGTCTCGAACGGAAAACCGTCGGGGATTTCCCTTATCTGCGCGAGGATATTCTTCATCTCCTCGCTGTTGGTGAAGAACTTGCGCGGCTCGCCGTTCAGTTCGATGGCGACGATGCACCTGTCCTCACCCTGTTCCGTCTTGATGCCGGTCTCAAAGTCCTTCACCACGATGGGGAGGTTCACCAGCTCGCGGATGCTCACTACCGTGCCCGGAAAACGTTTCTTGCCGTCCTCCGGCTTGTAAGACACGTTCAAACTCTTGAAGTCTCTCATTTCTTTGCCTGTTAATTTGTTAAACAACCTTATACTGTCCGCGTGTTTGGCCATGCCGTAGAAACTGGCCACCAACTCACGTTTCCTTCGCTTGCTCTGGATGCCGTGCATCTTCCGGGCAAAGTTCTGTTTTACGCGTTTCCTGAGCAGGGTGTAGCCCGGCCGTATGACGTATCCCAGAAAATCTATGCCTTCGCTCACGGGAAAAATGCGCTCGTTGGGCTTTACCTCAAGCCCAGCAAGCGACAGCCTCCCGTGTATGATGTCACGGACTTTCCACAATTCCGATTTCGCTTTACCGAGCACGACGATGTCGTCACAGTACCTGTAATAATACGGCACGCCGCACTTGTCTTTCACATGATGGTCAAGGTTGTCCGACAGGAACAGGTTGCCGAGCCCCTGCGAGCTGCGCAGCCCGATGCTGATGCCGGAAGGCATCATGCGCACGAACCGCTCCAGCAGCACAAGGAGCGTCCTGTCCTTGAAAACACGCCTTACACATTCCATCAGCCTGTCCTGGCTGACACTCTCATAATACTTGCGGACATCCAGCTTGTAACAGTAGGCGGTGCCTTCAGGGTCGGCCTCCATGTCTCTCCGTATGCAGCCCAGCAGGTCGTGCATGCCGCGTCCCTTTATCGAGGCCGCCGTCGTGCGGATGAACCTGCGTCGCAGGTGTCCGTCCACCACGTTCATGACAGCATGGATGGCTATCCTGTCCTTCATGGGAAGCACCTGGATGCGCCGCAGTTTGCCGGCCTCCATCACTTCCATCTCGTGGTAGTTGCTGATGGTGTAGCTCCCGTCGGCCAGGCGTGCCGACAGTTCGGCGATGACTTCTTCCTTGTGGGCAAGAAGCGCACGGCCGGTACGGCTGCCCTTGCGGCGGCTGCCGCGGACTACCGCCCTGAACGACTCCTCCATGTTCGGATATGCCGTTATCTCTTCCATCAGATGTCCTTCCCTGTGCATTGCTGTCGCTTTACTGTTAATGCCTTCAATCCTCCGGGCCAGGCTTCTTCGAGCCGTTTATACGGCCTACCAAACCCTATCGCCCGACACTTGATGTTCCGCCTTTCCGGCCATAGGCCGCTGCTGGCGAGGCTCATCCCCCTCGGCACCGGATTGGGCACGCGTGCCCGGCCCTGTACGCCGACTGGAGTTCCCTTGGACTGTTACCGAGACGAGAACCGATGTTCGCGTTCGTATTCGACGAATCGTTACCGCAATTCGCACGACCGACACCGGCGTTCGCATTCGCGTTGTTGTTCGACCGATAGACCACACGGCCTATGGGGGAATCCGCCTACGAACTGCAAAATTAACATTTTTATTCATCTTAACTTCCTAATTTTCAAAATTCGACGGGCTTACGCCCGTATTTTTACCTTCCTTCTGCTTTCGCTTTGTCGCTTCGCTCCCGCTTTGGCGCGCTCCGCTTTACGCTCACGCATACTCCTCCGGAACGCTCAGCGACTTGAACGCTCCGACGCTTTCCGCGACCTCGATTTTGCCGCGGAAGGCGAGACGAGAACCGATGCTCGCGTTCGCATTCGACGAATCGTAACCGCAATACGCACGACCGACACCGGCGCTCGCAAACGCGTCGTTGTACGACCGAAAGACCACACGGCCTGTGGAACCGCTCGGAACGAACTCGTCGCAATAGTATGTAGTGGAGCTTCCTGCACCGGCAGCGCTTACTATGTCCATCCACTTCTGGTGGACGACGGCAGTCATATAGCCGCTCGTCGTCGTGCTTTTCACCTTCCGCGTCGTGCCGTCAGGCATTTCTATATACAGCTTGTACTGCTCGCTTGACGGGCTGTTCGGAAGGCTCACCTTGTCCATCCACTCCGCCTTGTTGCCAAACCAGTTCTCATAACCCAAACAGTTGCTCGAAGCTATCTGCACGTACTTGTCGCCGCCATACTCATCCTGTACCTTATACCAGCACCACTCCGTCTTGTGCTCCGGGTTCACAGTGTCCGCCATGCCAAGCATCGCCGTCGTGCCCATTATGCGCGCGTTCGTGTTCTGCCCGTATCCGCACTGGTCCTGCGCATCACGGCGGCCGTACTTCGCGTAGAACAAGTTGGCCACGTCCTTATGCATCTCCCAATCAACCAGCTGCAAGCCCCTTTGGTTTGCATAGCGGACCATGTCCGGCTGCGTCAGGTTCGCGACGCTCGTTTCCCCGGTCACGGCGCTGTACAACTTCGTCCCCTTCGCCACGGCCAGCAACGCCCCGCACAGGCACGCCTCGTGCTCCACCCAGTCCGGCTCCATGTCCTCTATCTTGTCGCTGTTGCTCAGCACCACGCAGTCGAAGTCGGAACTCGTCCTGACGGAAAAATGCAGCTTCGTCGCACCTTCCGGTATGTCGCATATCAAGTACATACCGTCCACAAAACGGGCGTTCAGCGTCTCCACTATCACGCTCTTGACTATCCGGCCGCCGTCGTCGGCGAACACCGCACCCACAAGGCTGCTGCCCAATACTGACGGGAACCTCACACGCCTGTAACCTGACACGTCAACCGTTATGGCTTCGTAATTCCCGTCCACCGAATACGATTCGTCCACATACGTGCCGCCCGTCAATATCTTCGTGCCGGACTTCACCAAACGGTGCTCCATCAACCACTCGTGGTCCAGCACCGTGCACTCCGGCCTGTCTGGCATCCCGTCCTGTGAGCTGTAACAGCTGTATTTCTTGTTGTTCAGGTAGTCGTTCACGCCCTTGTACCAGTAATGGGGTTCATAGACAAATACGTCGCCTTCCGTGCCGTCCAGTTTTGCCGCCGTGCCGTCGGCATACTTGTTACTGTCGGAATCGTCAAGTCGCGCGATTGTCATAATTCCCTTTACGGCCTGCTTGCCAAGCACTCGGTGCCGTTGCCTCAATATGGCTGCTACATGTGCGCTCGGCTCATACTTGTTGCCATACTTATAGCCCGTCTCGTTGTCGGGATTGCTGATGTTGGCGTCGTCGCTCACCGTGTCGTCGAACTCTATCATCGTGTACTGAGGCTGCCGTATGTTCAGCTCGTCGAAGCGTTCCACGTATTTGTCATATTCTTCCTCTTCAAGGTACTTTGTCAGCTTGTACGTACCAACAATCTTGCATTTCATGTTAGTAGTGTTGCCGCTTGCGTCTATTCCTCCGAGATTTGCTTCATACCATTCTTCCAAGTCGCTGCCATCGCCCTCTAGCTCAACGCCTGTGATGCGCACGTACTTCAATGCGCCGCCCTGTGCGAACAGCTCCTTGAACACCTCCATGCCGTCTATCAACGCGCAGTTCTCTATCCACAGCCCCGTGAGGTTCTTCTTGTTCTCAAACGTGATATTGTCCCACGATAGGTACTGCATCGAACGCAATGTCAGTGTCTGGAAGTTGGCAGGAAGTATCAGTTCTTTCACCACTGCGCCCTCCGCAAAGCTGATGGTCGACATGTTGGTGCATCCTGCCGCATTGACTTTCTCCAGACGGTTGCATCCTGACAGGTCAAGGCTCGGAAGATTGGTGTAGTTCACCACCTCCAGCTTGCGCAGCATCGGTATCTTCGTGCCAAGAACCAGCTCTGTCAGAGCGTATGTCTTTGCGCTGCTGCCAAGGATAAGATCCTCAAGAACCGGAAGTGTCGGAAGGCTCATGTCCGTAAAGCCACCCCACGCGGACAGGTCCAGCTTCTTCATCCATTCACCTCCGTATAAATGGAAGATGGTTCCGATGTTGGCCGTCTGCCCATAAGTATAACTCCATTGCTGGTCTTTCTTAACGGTGTCATGTGTCATGGTGTCGCTTTCACGTCGGAACTCAAAATAGAAGTCACGTGCCGGAGTGGCCTTGACGGTCGCACCGGCCGCGCTGTTGCCCTTGAAAGAAATATCGGTGGCCGTATATTGTCCGGCACTATATCTCGCGTCAAAAAGCCCCATTCGGTTGCTAACCCACCAATGGCGGTGTGACTGTCGGCTTCCCTGCATGGCTTCCAAATATGAATATTTCACGTTGGTCACCGTGCCGTCCTGGTTGACTTCAACACCGATGGTCTTGGGCTCCACGTATTTATTCAGCGCATCAAGGTTGTATATACGTTCACAGAATTTTGCGCTCTGTTCGTCATCGAACATGGCGAAAATGGTACTGTTGCTCATGCGCTCCCTGATTCGTTTATAGGCGGCCGCGAGTTCGTCCGGGAACTGTTCGCGCAGGTTCTTCCAAAGGACGCTGTCGTGTCCGGCATAGGCATACACGGTCTTGTCTTCCGTTGAAAGTTCCGGGTCGGTCGTGTTTTCGTCCACATCCCAGGAATACTTCAGACGGCCGTCGTTACGCACACCAAGAATGGTATCACAGTCATAGAATATCATATAGGCAAGAACCTTGTCCTTGTCCGGATCATACCAGAATCCCATCATCATATTTTTTACGCGCTGGTCGACACATCCCATGATATCCGTAAACATGTAATAGTCGCACAGGTAGTCGACGTCGAACCAGTCGGCAAGCTCCGCCTTGAACTTCGCGCCGTTGTCCTTCGTACTCTTTACCCATTTAACCAGGGGTTCGAGGTATTTCGGCTTCCGGGTTCCAGCCTCATACTCCGCGTTGATATCGTCATCGTCCGGGTAGCGCGCTTCGAACACCTTAAGCCAGTTCGGGGTACCGTCGTCACCTTTGGTGTCGAAATCATCATCCAGGAACATGCCCATCGGATAGTCGTTGTTCAGGAACTCCCAGCACTCGGTCGGATTGACACCGCCGAACTTCTCGGTCACCCAAGCCTGGTCGTGATATCCGGGTATGTCACAAAAACCAAAGACGGCCTCCGTGCTCTTGTCGTTGTTGAAATTGAACTTGCCAAGGAACTGTGGAGTTTCGTCCAGGGTACCGCGGTAGAACAGGTAACAGGGTTCACCGTCGATGGTTGTGCGGACATCATATTCATATTCCCCGGAGCAATGGGCCTGCGCCGGGGTAAGCTCTCCGGCGGCCGTCAGGATATTCTGAACCAGCTTGGCCATACCGGTATTATGTGAGGACGAGGATTCGGCAAAGTCGGCCTTAAGACAGAAACAGTCAACCGGGGCTGCCGCCTTGTTGGACTGGCCTGCAGGACGGAAGGAGTATTTGGCCGTTTCCTGTAATGTTCCTCCCACGCCTTGCTCGTCACAGCCCAGATACAGGTCACCGGCCACCTTAGAAGCATTCTTGAAATAAATGCGGTAGTTCTTTATCGGATAGGCAAGCGATGAGGTCCCCTGCAGACGGATACAGCCTCCCACGCAACGGAAGTTCAATGCCTGGTTGCCCTTCACGACACAAAGCATTTCGGTAACGTCATACTTCGGGTCCTTGTCATTGTTGACCGCCGCCTGGAGCACTGTCGGCACGCCGTTGTCCTCACGCCCGGTAACGATGATATATCTCATACCGTCCGGAACACTGTCTACGGTCACATTTCCGTTCTCGTCGATGACATTGTTGCTCTCGTACATGGACATCATCATGTCGGAGCTGTCCTGGTCTATCATATAGGTTTCCAGAACTTGTGAATCACTCAGGTAGGTATCGTATGCACGGATGAGGTAGACATCTGTTGTCGCACCGTCTGAGCCAAGTTCTATGTATGCCGGATTCGCCTGGTATATACTGTCAGATGTGGCTCTCTGAACTGAACCGGACATGATGCCGTTGATATAAAGATACACCATCTCCGTGTTCTGCTTTTCATATTCAGATGAACCGTCCGTACTCTTCGGGTAGCTCACGAAAGCCACCTCGTAAATTTCTCCGGCGGCCATCTTCATCGAAAGCGTGCTGTTTCCCTTTGTGGTCATTCTCGCTTCCTGTGCGGTGATTACAAAACCGGTACCGGATGCATCCATACACTTGATGACTTCCGCGTCCTCATCTACAACCTCACTGACCTTGTATTTCACTACGAAAGCTACGGCATTGGTGACATTCTGTTCCGGCTGTTCCAACGGCCTGTGCCGGATGGTGGCCCTCGCCGTATCCGTCAGGCGCAAAGCCTCGCCGGTCCATCCGTCACCGCCCCACTTGAAGCCCTCGAACACAGTTTGAATGCCGTTATAACTCCATTCTTCGCGGTTGACGTCGCTGTTGCTTCTGCCCTGGGCTGTCAGCTTGAGTGTCATGCCGTCTGTCGGCTCGCTGATGTTCAGGTCGCTCTTGGACGCGATAAGACGGAAATTGTAGGTAGTCACGCCGACCACGATACGGCATTGCTGTTCGCCGTATTCAGAGGCCCGCAGCGTCAGATTCTGTACCGTAAAAGGAACGGAAGCGGATGATGCCAGCGTTTCTCCGACATAGACATCCGCCCTTGTCGGGGTCTCGCGCGGATTGTAGGCTGCATACTGGAGCGTGTAACTGTCGTACTGTTTGGCCTGAATATAGGGAGTTGTTCCTTTTTCTATGACCGTACCGTCTGCATAATCGAACCTTGCAGACACTACAGGGGTATTGTTCCCGGCTTCACGGATGCCTATGGCAAAAAGGATGCTGTTTGACTTGATGACACTCCCGTCTGTCAGCTCCAGTTCCACCACAAGCTGTACGGTGTGGGTTCCATGAGTCAAGTTGGTTGTAGCAATGCTGAAGCTGCCGTTGGCTGTGGAGCTGGTGATGCTCCGATCTTCCGTGTCGGTACCGTCAACGTAACAGCGTAAGGTTTTCGTTCCGGCACCACTCAGGGCGTATGGGATAGACAGCGTCTGTCCGCGTGTTACGGCAGTGGAAATGCTGAAGGAACTGCTAAGGGTGAGCTGCACCACGTTGATGCTCCAGGTCACCTGGGCGACCTGCATCTCCGCACCTTCACCAACTTCTACACGTACACGCACCGTGTTGGTGCCCACGCCCATGTATTTCGTGACATCCACCGTATTTGTACTTCCTGCAGATATGTTTCCGGTTAAAGTATTGGAGTTCGCGCCTTGTGTAACGGTAACCGTCACACGTGCGGGGTTTCCCGTACTTTCTCCTGTAGTGGTGTCTGTCTGGTCGTATGTGTAGGTCAGTTTCACCTCATCACCGGACTTCACCGTCTTATTTGGAGTGACACGTGTCAGTACGACCTTTGTTGTGGCAACGGTTCCGCCGCCACCACCGGTGAACATGTCACTGGTACTTATAACCTCCCCGGCTTCATTAAGGAGACTCAGGGAATAGGCTTTGTCCGAACCCTCGCCGATTTCATTCAGCTGGAGGGCGGTTCCGTAGGTAGAAGCCTTCTCGTTCATTTTGGCAGCCACCGCTTTGCCGCTCACCGGGTTGGTGGAGTTCTCGTTTACAGCCTGATCAACTTCAACCACAGGTATGTCAAGGCTTACCTCGCCCTGTTCATCGGGTGTAAGGTCTGAACTTGTGGTGCCTTTCGTTACGCGTATTTTCTTGATTGCATCTCCACCCCCATAACGGTTCCAGGCTGACGGGGTCAGGAAAGACGAAATGTCCGTGCCTTCAAAACGGTAGTCGAGCCACTTTCCGGCTGACACTTCAAAGGTTATCACCATGCCGGGCTTGCTGTCATCATCGATATCGGCATCGGAAAGAGCGGCCACGGCGGTATCTTTTGTGTAATAGCCGGAGCCGAGAGGGTGTAGCTGTGTCACGTTGTAGAAGCCACTGCCGGAACCGCCACCGCTGGCCTTCACAAGGTCGTCCTCCTCGTCGCTCCATACATATAGCGTGTCGCCGCAGATGTACGTCTTGTCCTTCAGCACCGCGCTGCGCGTGTCGTCCATGAACATGTCCGCCCCGGGGATGCCGTCCTTTTGAGCCCAGTTGTTGCAGTAGCCTCCGTCCCATACTCCGGCGAATGCCTTGGCGCTTATCACGTAGACCACTTCCGTCACGCCCGCCGCTGATACGGGGCTGACGGTGCCGCTCTCAACAAAGCGGCTGAATCTCGCTGCTGCGCCTTTCATTGCCGCCTTGGCCGTGCTTTCATACTGTGCGGCCGCCTGCTGAGCCTCCTCTGCGGCCGCCTCTGCCTTCCCTGCAGCCACGGTGGCCGTGGCGGACGCTCCTGCCGCTGCCTCTCCGGCCGCTTTTGCCGCCTGGGCCGCGCCGTCGGCCGCCTCTGCAGCCTCGTTGGCTTTGGCTGCAGCGTCCGTCGCAGGCTTCTGCAGCAGCTCCATCGGCACGTTCACAACCTTTTCGCCCTTCACTCCGGGCAGGGAGTTCACCCCGTTCAGAGAGTCCACGGTCTCCAGTTCCTGCACTCCCTGGCTCTCTGCCTTGATTGCGTTGAGAACTTGCTGTATGTCTTCTTGTGATATTGCCATAATTATACAGTTTTATATTGGTTGAACATTTTTCTTGTCTTCAGGTATTCCATATCATTTTCATGGGCGTAAGCCTCGCGCTCAAAACTGATGGCGTGGTATGCGGCATTTGCATTTCGCAGTCGTACAAGATGCCACACCCATTCAGTCAGGTACAGAATATAGAAACCGATATAAAGAAGCTCTTTCATCTGTGCCGTGTGGATTGCCTCATGGTTGTAGTCGGTTTCCGACATGACGCAGCCCTCACGTACAAAAAACACTCCGAAAAGGTTTACGCACTTGTAGCCCTTAAATGGAATGAATCGGTTGTATATCACTTTCATTTTCCACCTCCTTCCCGTATTTGGGCACGAAGTCCGTCAATGAAGGCCGGTGTGCAGTAGCGTTCCGCCACACTGGTTATCAGTTTTGTCTCCTCGTCAGTGTAGTCCTCCGCTTCCTTGCTCCTGTATATCTTCATAGCCAAAGCGTGCGCACGGATGCCGTTCACGTTCATATACACAACGTCCGCGAAGCTCTCCCTCGCGTCGCCCGTCCGGCTGCTCTTGCCGCTTATGCCAGTCGGAACCGTAAAGTTTTTAAAATCTATTTTCATAATCATTCATAAAATCCATCTACTGCATACGTGCCTATTTTGCCCGTCGAGTCCACAAATTGTATCTGCTCTGCACTTATCATGCAAAGGTTGCCAATAGAGTCCTTTATTTGTATGCCGTCTATTGCGTCTATGCGCACTTCGTGACTCGCGCCTCGCAGATAAACTGTTGACACCCGTCCCATTGTGTCCGGGTCCGTATCAAAGCGTATTTCAAAAAGGTCTGTACGGTTGTCGTCATACGGTTTACCTGTATATTCATCCACTGTTGATGGCCCTATCATCTTTATATAACCATCTTTGGCGTTTATCACTATTGAGTTGCCGTATTCCACATCCTCAGACTTAAAATTACCGTTGGCCTCCACACTTCCGTCCTCAAGTATCTTGAAGTTTTCGTTTGCCGTAACAATTCCTTCCAGCGAGATATTGGTCGCTGATATTTTAATGTCGGTGGCCGTCTGGTCTATCATGGACACAATGTTTCCGTCCGCATCAAAGGCATACAGCTTGTTCGCCGTTGCCGTCGTCACCAGTCCTGCCTTGTTCTTCAGCTGTCCGTCTTCGTCGAAGTATTGCGACATCATCTCGTTGTACTTAGCCGTTGTCACAATGCCCGACGACTCAATCACGTTTCCGTCCTCGTCGAAGTTCACGGCTGCTATCTTCACCAGCTTCTCAGACTGTTCGAATAGCGTTTTGTATTTGTATGCCAAGGCCTCTGCACGGTCGGTACTCAACACCAGCATGTACAGGTATATTTCACCCGTGAAGGACAGTTTGAAGTCGCCTGTTCCATTCCATAATCCGGAATGATTGAATATCTGGTATCCTTCCGTCACATCCAGTTCGCCATCGTAGGTGAACTCGTTGAAATTCTCGAATCCGGTTTTATCCAGTCCTTCGAACTTGATGGTCATCCTTCCGGCCTTTGCTACTCGGTAGAAGAAACTCAGATATACGGCTTCCGGTCTTTTCTGGCCATCCCCATTTGTATCGTTGTATTCAGGAATATGCCTGAAGTTCTCATGCTTCTGCAAGATATATTTGTTCTTGATATATACGGTAGTACGTCCGTCATCGGTCTTGACGGTGGCATAATTTGTCTTATCGGACAAAGGTGCTCCGTTCGCCCAGATCCACTTGCTTCCCAGCAGAAAAAAGGTCGCCTCGTTCTCAGTATCCCATTTACTCATCCCGTTCCCGAATGACGCGTTGTCCAGATAACTCTTGTCTTCGGTGAAGTCCTTGCGCAACCCCTCCACGGCGGCATTTATCTTGCCCTCAGTTATCTCAAACCGCGTCAGGATGTCCTCGCCGGTAGTCAGGACGAACGTTCCCATCAGATACACGTTGTCACCGTATAGGCCGTTCCCGTGCGGCTGGTTGTCTGCCGGGAACCGACTGTCACTGATACCATCCAAATTTCCCAGTCTAACCCTCAGACAGTCGTTGAAGTTCTTGGCACACACGCCGTCCAATACGTCCACACGCGGCTGCCCGTCCTCGGTAGCCGCAATTGAGATGAGGTTTTGACGCAGGCGGTTCTGTGTGTTTCCCATCAGAACGCACTCGTCACCTTCCTTGGGTTCCACACCATCAAACTCACTTACAGGTACGGTAATTCTCTCACCGTCCGAGGCGGACACTTCGACCCAGTAACCGCGTAAGGACGTGCCGGTGAATTCTGCGCAGCGCATCAGGTCGTGCGCCACGAACTCATTGTCCTGCTCGAATGTGATTTTATAGTTGTCTCCGTCCCTCGCTACAGCCTTTATTTTACCGCTGGCTGCACTGACGACAAACTGGCCGCCAATGCTGCGTACCTTCTGAATGAGCAGTTCCAGGGCAACCAGTGTCTGCCGGATAGTCACCTTGTCAATCGTCAGGTTACTTAGCCCTGTCAGTGCATCCATCCACAGCTGCCAGCCCTCGCCGGTCATGCCGTCGACAAACCTGACGGAACGCAACAGCTCTCGGACGACAGCAGTCAGCCATTCAGCGTTTCCGTCACCATCAACAGTCGCGCCGCTTTCCCCTGTGTTATAGTGTCCGAAGTCTGCACCTTTCAGAAAGTGAATCTTTTCCTGTGCGCTATCTTCTCTTTGTTTGCTTATGAATTCTTTTATTGACCGTAACGCTGAGAAGGCATTGCTATCACTGGCAGCAGTACTGTCATTCACCTTGATAAGATATACTCCGCCGGCGCCTCCAGTGTATGTCTGTCCCTTATAGGTGAGGGAGTCAACCTTGTCTTCAATTTCACCTATGCGGGAATAAGGCATACTCTCACCAATAGTATAGACCGGACTGTCCCAAGGAATGTCCAAGTTCATTTCCCAGCCCAAGACACGTGAGATGCGACCATTCTCAAAGAATGCGTCATCCACAAGGTTCACACGCTGACCGAACTCGAACGTGCGAGAAACCAAATCCTTTTTTACCCATGAACTCCTGAGAGTAGTGAGATAGGTACCATCATCCTTTTTTACCTTATCGGCATACTTCTGCGCCTTTTCCTTAAGTTCCTGCTCTGCCTCTGGGATATACTGGTCTGAAACAAGTTGAATGTCGAATCCCGAAAGAATATACTCATCACCATCTTCAGGATACATAATATCATCTGGTAGTGGTCGGCCATAATCTTCATTGCGGACAACCTCCCAAAGTTGCTCGCCTCTGGTATCATCTTTGGGTTTGGGATTAAAGATTACTCCGAACTCCATACCGTTCAGTTTCCCTGACTGAAACTGAATTTTCAATTCTTCACCTTCAAGAATATACTCCTCTTTGAACTCAAGTCCTGTATCCTTATAGCGGTAGTAAGTGACAGTCTCTTTCGTGCCGTCCTCGTTCTCCACTTCTTCGGTTCGCGTATGTACATCGGAAAGGGTGCCAACCCGACGAGGATAGATGTCATCGAATACTACAACATCTTCAATGGCCTCCTCTTGACTCATACCTTCGTATGCGTCGATATATGGAGTATCAGTAGGGAGCATCAGTCTTTTTTGCACCACACCATTGATTACAGCCTGTTCATCGGTAGGACGGTAGTTCGTGGGGATATTCTTCGTTGAACCGAAAGCATAGATTCGGGTAGCATAAGTGCCTTGACTTTCGCTTCGGGTAATGTCAGAAGCCTCAACGCCACGCTCGATTTTAACAGTGTCTCCGAATTCACAATGTCCGAAATGGATGACGTTGTCCGTTATCCAGCAATCACAGTTCCACTTATCCTCACCAGCCATAGAAAACAAGGAGTCCAACAGGTTCATGTTGTCGTAGGTCATCGCCACAGCCTTGTTTTCAACTGTAGAATCTATGCTAAATGTAAAGTCTGTCCCTCGGTAGGTATATCCCAGTGCCTTCAGATTACGGAGGAATACACCGAGCTGCACATCAAGGGCTGCAGTAAGTGACCACGATGCCTCGCTGGCTGCATGTTCAGGAGTGTATTTGAAGACTTTGTTCTTCCACTTCCAGTAATAGGCGTTCATCTGAAGTTCGTAGTCATATCCTCCGGTGGAAGTATTGTACGTCGGCTTCTGTATGTCGGTTATCTCATAGATTTTCGCCAACTTCCCGCCCATTGATTCGGCAAGCACTCCGGACATATCCACGTAGTCACCAAGTTTGAATGGAATAGGTTTAGCCGCAGAGAAAGGGAGAATGATATAATCCTCCTTCATCAGTGTAAATTTTCCCTTGGCCCCATTATTGATTGATGTGGAAAATTTTACTTGGCCGGATATGTCTTTGATTTCAATCATATCTCCAAAGTTCATAAATAGAAAATGGAAGTCCTAAAAATCAAGACTTCCATTTGAAACAATATAGGGAATGTTTGTTATTCGCTTCTGTTCATTGGATTCGGCTCCTCAAATTTGCTCGAAACCTTACCGAAACAGCGGTCAGTACTTAGTCCGTATGAGATACTTTTCCCTAGGTAAACTAGCTTGTATACCTCATTCCCAATAGCAGGAATTTTGATGTTAACCGCACCTCTCTCCAGTTCTACCTGAAAGGCTTTCTTCTTAGTCCTGTAATCACTTTCAGAGCTTCCTTCTATGGTAAACTGGAGCGTGACTTCTCGTGAATCTACCATAGCATTATCAGTTATCACCTGTTTTCCATGTTCAAGTCTGCTTTCATTTTCAATGTAGTCTTTCATCTCGTTGAAGCCATCAATGGCATCGAGGAAACCCTCTCCCATTCGCACGCCCCAGGTGTCAAATGCATCTTTCCCGTTTATGAATAAATCTCCTGTCATAGTCTTGATGTATTACGTTTAACTTCTGCAATGTCTGCCTGCATTTGTTTAATTGGCTTGACAATTTCGCCTGTATTCTCTCTTATTTGCTGCAACTCCAAATATGAGTTGGCTAATATGGTTCTTGTTTCATCTGCTATATTATAAATACCAACAGCTTGTGCTGTTAACGCACTTATGTTGCCTTTTAATTCTGTAATTGCAACTGTCTGTTGTTGTTCTGCTGTCTCAATACGCAAATTCGACTCATATAAGGCCGTGAACCTGCCGTTTAATTCATCGGCTGTATCTTGAGACATTGTTTCAAATCCTTTTGAAGATGCAGACTGTTGTTCTTCACTTCCTCCTGTGTATCCGGTTATATCTGCTATGCTGTCACGCATTGATATTGCCTCATCTACCATATCTTCCCATCTATCCTTCAATTCATTCATTTGGGTATCTGTAAGGTTTCCTTTTTGACCATTCATCATTTGCGCCCAGTCATCATACCATTTTTTAAGGTCTTCATCAAATATATCTCCAAGTTGATAGTTCAACAAAGATTTCATCATGTATTCGCCAAAATCGTCAGCAAAGTCCTGGGCATCAGCGTTCATGTCGAGCAGTGTGTTCATAAAACTGTCTCTCAAACTGTCAAATGACACTTGCGTTAAATTTTCATTTATTTGCTCAGTCAAATTTTCAATTTGCCCAGCAAGATCTGCATATTTTTCCCAATATTCAGACTTGTCATATTTGCCAATATCAGTTATTTCATCCCATATCTCACGATTATAGTCTCGTATATATGCCATCTGTTCTGGCGTCAATTTGAAAATGTCCTCATATGAATTAACAGAATTGATATTATAGCTTGCGTCAGGATTTGTTTTTAACCATTCTATAAGACTTTTATTTATACTACCGTATATACGAGAACTTGTGGCTGCATTACCATCTATCGCCTCACCCCAATAATAGGCGTTGGAGTGATGGGCTCCAGTGTAAGACATTTGTGCTTTCAGTATTTCAAGAGTCTGACGGTTCAGTTGTTCTTGTGCATCTTTTGCCTGTTCGTAATTTTTTATGGCCTCACCTCCTGCACTTTCGTCTATTTTGTCTTTTAGACGGTCTATACTATCACGGAGTCTATCATTACTATCAGTCAATTTCTCTGTAAGTTCTGTAACATATTCTGCGTTGCCTTTACCTATTCCAAAACCAAAGATATTGTTAAATCCGCTGAGTACTCCCCTAACGGCTCCTATACCATTAGATAATGCCCCAACGAAATTACCGCTCATTGCATCTTTTATGAAGTTTGACGCAGATTGTGAGGCATTCGCCAAGTCATTAATACCTTTACCAAAATCGCCGCTCATATCAATACCCAATTGACTGAACAAATCGGGAAGTGATTGTATATTTGACCCAATAAGCGACATAATGTCGCTAACAGCCTGCAGTTTATTGCCGAAATTGGTAAGGAAATTGTTGAGCTTTGTTCTTGCTCCATACTCGTTATTTTGTGCCCCTACTAATTTTTGGGTTGTATTTGTCAGTTTACGCTCACTAACGGCAATATTGTCAAACGATTTTTGTACGTTTTTATAAATATCGCTGTCTTCACCGAACAATCCACCGATACGAGATAGTATGCTGTCAAAATTGGAGGAAATGATATCCTGTGCCCCGACACTTATTCCCGACAACTGCAAATATCCTGCTACGCTTTCTCTTTGTTGGTTTAGGCTATTCTGCATTTCCATCATTTCGTGCATCAACGAATTAACGGTACGCTCAGCCTCTGCCACTTCCATCTCTATTTCTTTGCGTCTCTGTGTCATGGGCAGTATTAGCCCAAGTGTGTTCTTAACCTCATCGTTTTTTTCAACGATTGCAGTATTTATCTTATCTATCTGTTCTACGGCAGTTTTGTATTCTTCAAGTCCGAGATTTCCGTCTGAAAGCATGTTCCTTAGCTGCTGACGTATTCTTTCGAGTTGGCTGATTGTCATATCTCCGAGGTTACCGAATACATCTTCCCAGTTCATGTTTCCTTTTATCTGTTCAAAATCAAGCTTAGACAGTGCATCATCCATTGATGCTTGTAACGAAAGGCGTTCACCTTCGCTTTGAGCCTTGTTGATCTTGTCTGAATATTCCTGAGATATTGCTAGACGTTTCTGTTGATATGTGCCATAGTTCTTTAGGTACTCGTTTAGTGCATCTCTTTGAGCATTAATTTCATTCTGGATTTGACTCTTTTCTGTATATTCTTTTAGCAAGTCATAAGATGAACTATCTACCATGACATTGGAAGAGTCGAAACTGCGCCTTTTATACTTGGGATTTTGTTTAGCTTTCAGTTCTTCTCTTGCATCGAAGATTTCTTTCTGTCTCTGAATTTCTTTTTGGATATATTCTTCTTTAGCCCGGTCTATTGCTTCCAACTCCTTTTTGTTATCATATTCACGCTGGGCAATGATCTTATCACTGCCGTCAGCCATAGCATTTATCCGGGCCTGTTCGACCTGACTTTCCAATTCTTCCGCTTCTTTTGCGCGTTCTATAGCTTGTTTACGCTCTATTTCCGAGATTTTATTCTCTTGTTGGATTTTTGAATTGTACGATGTTATTGATGTATTGTTCCTCTTATTATCGTATTCAGCCGAATATGGCTTTAACTTGTTCTCAATAAATGCAATCTTTTTACGGAGTTCCATTCCTTTTTTACCAGCGGCTTCTTTTGAAGAAAGAGCATCAAGTTGTCCCTGTAATTCTTTTTTCTGCTTTTCCCAATAAGACTTATCATCTACTTCTGCCTTATTCGATGTCCTTGTGTCTGAGCTTGCATCAGAGAATATAGCTTCAGCGGCTTTATAGGAATCTTTCAGATTCTTTGTCGCATTTTTCATACCTTGCATCCAAGCTTTGCTATTGCCATAGTTAGCATCACCACGAAACACATTCGAAACAGTTTCTATAAGTCTTTTTGAAATTGTACCTGTCTTTTCAAGTTCTTTTTTTATGCTTTCAATATACGACTTTGCTTTCTTTTCACCAACTACATTAGTGAGTTCTTTGTACAATTTGCCAGCACTTTTCCCGTATAATTCTCCATATTCTTCCTGTGCCCCCTTTATTGCGCTTTCCATTCCACGTGCTCTTGCCGCTTTTTGAACAGCTCTAGTAACGGCATTATAAGCACCTTCAACATTCTTTAAAGTACGTATTTCTTCACTAAGTCCATTAAGATATGTCCCATATTGATCAATAATGGCAGCTTTTGCAGAGTTGTATTCATCTGTTCCTTTTTTAGCGTTTTTGAGCTTATCAAACAACCTGTCCACTTCAGCTATTTCCGAAGCAACTTCTTTTTCGTAATTAGCCGAAGCTTCATTCAGCCTTTTTTGACTTTCAGTGGCTTCGTCAGCCCTCTTAGTGAACATATAAACTGCTGTACCAATTCCAACCAAAGCCGACAATAAAGCTACATACACGTTTGATTTAGAAGCCATATTGAAAGCCTGTTGCGCAGCTGTGGCTAATCCCATCTCTTTCCTGTACATGGCAATCAAACGGATACTTTCAATGAAACCAACTGCTTTTTGGGCTACAGCTGTTGTAATCAATGCCGCCTTGTAAGTGCCATAAGCAGCAATTAAGCCACCAATAACCGACAATACATCATCAAGACTTTCAACCAGGTCCTCTGCTGCTCCAATTCCAAACTCGAAAACATCCTTATATTTGTTTCCGAATTCATTCATTTTCTGAAAAAGAGTATCTTCGATATTTGACAATCTCTGAGGCCATGTACCAGCAGAATTTTCCATAAGGTTTGCAAACTTGCCTCCTTCGGAAGTCATATTCTTAAAAGCCTGCTCAACTTTCTTAAATCCAACCTTACCTTCTTTTACTAATTCACCTACTTGATCTTTTGACACTCCTAACACTTTCGCAAGTTCTTCATAAATAGGAATACCACGTCCTGCAAACTGACGAATATCTACTGTCATAGCACGGCCTTGTGTCCTCAATGTTCCATACAGATAAATAAGCTGACCTATCGGAATCTGTAATCCAGATGCAACATCACCTAACATGGACAACTCACTTACGACATTATCAGCCGAAGAGCCATAGGCCAAAAGTTGTTTTGCTCCCTCCGATACATCATCAAGATTAAAAGGTGTCTTTGCTGCAAACTGAACGATTTCGGCAATAAGCTGATCTGCCTTCGTTTTATTCTGAAGAATAGTAGACAAGGCAACTTGTAACTGCTGCATTCGGCCTGTTGCATCAATAACATCTGAACCAAACTTTTTAATTGCCACCAATCCACCAATTTCAATTGCAGTACGTTTTAAAGAATCAGTAAATGATTTCATCACCTCATCAGCATTGCTTCCACCTTGAGCAAACTCTTTGTACTCCCTCGTAAGTTTTCGTACTTCAAGCCTGTTCTTTGCCTGCTGATCCTGAAGTTCTCCCATTGCATATCTCTGCTCGTTTAAAGCAGCTTTTGCCCTGTTCAATTCTGCAAGTTTTGCATTTGAATTAGGAGAATACTTACCCATCTTTGAATATTCATCAGACAAACGTCTTACATCATCCTGCGTATCACGGATGATTTTTCTTTGTTTGATTATTTCCTCTGTAAGTTCATCAGAAGCCTTTGAAGCTGAATTTAGCTTATTCTTCAGGTCATTCTCCATTGTAGCTCCAACTTTTGCAGCTTCTGTCACAAGCCCCATCATCTGCTGACGAGCAGATGCCAACTGGGTTTCCAAAGCCTTGGCGGCTGCAGGAGATTTGTTCACATCCATCTTCTTCAACTGGGCTTCCAGTTTTTCACATTCTTGTCATCAGACTTTTCCTTTAATTTGTTATTTTCTTTCTCATCAATTTTTGTAGAAAGGATTTCTTTCTTATTTGTTTCCTTCTCTGCTTTTTCTTCTGCCAAACCTAATTTCTCAAGTCCAAGCTCCTTTTCAGAAAGCTGTGACTTAGCAATCTGAAGATATACCTCACAGTTTTTCAGCAGTTCTTCATGTGTTCCTTTTCCAACAATCTTTCCATCATCCAAAACAAGAATCTGATCTGCATGTAAAATCGTGCTGACTCTCTGCGCTACAATTACGATAGATGCATCCTGCACCTTTTCATTTAATTCCTTACGAAGTGCTGCATCTGTCTTCATATCAAGTGCGGAAAAGCTATCGTCAAATACAAGTACTTTTGCCTTTTTCGCAATCGCTCTTGCAATCGCAAGACGCTGTTTCTGTCCACCAGATACATTACTTCCGCCCTGGGCAATCGGACTGTCGTATTTTTCTTTTTTCGTCTCAATAAATTCTGTCGCCTGGGCAATTTCTGCTGCTTCTTTTATATCCTCATCTGTCGCATCTGCTTTTCCAAATCGCAGGTTAGAAGCGATTGTTCCTGAGAAAAGAACACCTTTCTGTGGCACAAATCCGATTTCCTCTCGGAGTTCTTCCATAGAAATCCGGCGAATATCTTTGCCATCTAATGTAATCTGTCCACCTGTCACATCATAAAATCTTGGAATCAGATTAACCAGCGTAGACTTTCCACAGCCGGTACTTCCGATAATTGCCGTTGTCTTGCCTGGCTCCACTTTAAAATCAATATCAGAAAGCACGTTATGTTCTGCTCCCGGATACTTGAAATCCACATGTGAGAATTCCAGAACACCTTTATGCTCCTTAAGCGTTTCTGGCTTCTTCACATTCTGAACAGAAGCTTCTGTCTTAAGAACTTCATCAATACGATCTGCTGCAACACCCGCTCTTGGTACCATAATAGACATCGCTGTCATCATAAGAAATGCCATAACGATCTGCATTGCATAAGTAATAAACGCTGTCATCGCACCAACCTGTAACGTACCCGCATCAATTTTTTGTGCGGAAACCCATGTGATTAGAATGGTAACACTGTACATGATAAACATCATTCCCGGCATCATAAACGTCATAATACGGTTTGTAAAAAGCTGCGTACCTGTCAACTTTTTATTCGCTTCATCAAAACGCTCTTCCTCTGTTTTCTCTCTGCCAAATGCACGAATAACAGAAAGTCCTGTTAAAATCTCTCTGGAAACAAGGTTAAGACCATCTACTAATGTCTGCATAATTTT
>OKVE01000198.1_pt1 | contig 23595 bp, 23 predicted proteins | sample 1604781 | NCBI WGS metagenome assembly OKVE01 (sample SAMN01760918, study PRJEB22395) | human gut metagenome
TGTGTTTGCTTTAGCATTTTGTGTTATATTTTATTGGTTTATGTCTAAAAAAAAGGAAAGTGAGGTGACCGTACATGCAGAGTGAAGTGAATCAGGAAGAAAATTTGAATAGAATTATTACGGTTCCTAATCTTCTTTCTTTTTTTCGGCTTTGTCTGATTCCGGTAATTATATGGAGTTATTGTGTAAAGAAAAATCCTCTGTTAGCTGGTGAAATCTTATTGCTGTCTGGTCTTACGGATCTTGCTGATGGATATATCGCAAGAAGATTCCATAGGATTAGTAATTTAGGAAAAATACTTGATCCGGTGGCTGATAAGCTGACACAGGCAGCGATGTTAATCTGTCTGTTTACTCGTTTTCCGCATGTGCTTCTTTTAATCGTAATAATGGCAGGTAAGGAGCTGTATATGGTAGTCAGTGGATGTCTTGTGATACGAAAGACAGGAAAAGTACATGGTGCAGACTGGCATGGAAAGATAGTAACCTTTTTATTATATGGAACTGCAGCGGTGCATATTATATGGTTCCACATTACACCGATGGTATCAGATCTGTTGATTGGTTTGTGCGCTATAATGATGGTCATATCGGTCGCTCTGTATATTATCCAGAATACCAGGACTCTTAAGGGAGAGACTGTATAAGCAATTTTATATTGCAATGACTAGAAAAATATTTAGGAGAAGATAGATATAAACAGTAAGTCAAACACACAAACTATGGAGTCTTTAGTCGGTTTAATAAAATTTTAGATAGAAAATAAATCATTCAATGTCATTTAGATAAGGTTTTTTATGACAAAAAGACAGATTGCATATCTGCCTCATAATGCAGTATAATGGTAACGAGATTTATGCAACCCGATACATGAAATCCCTATTTCTCTTTGGACGGAGGTGGATAGGATATTTTCGATTGTACTTGACAGGTGTCAGATACTTTTGTATGAGAAGCATGGACTCTGTTTCGTTACCATCGTGTTTGAGATATGCCCTGCATATGTTTACTGCATTTGAAACGGATTTACTCTGCATCTGGAGCATAAACTGAATATACTCGCGGAAAGAAAGTTTGCGGTTCCTGGTAAAATCACTTTCCGGATTACGGCAGAACATGGAGTGAATTTCATCGAGTTCTGTGATGCAGTTGTCGAGTGTGGATTTTAAATTAGATAAGAAAAAATCAGCCATAATGAGCCTCCTTGAAATATGTTTATAATCAAGGCTTGCGCAACATATATTGGCTTACTTGTCAACTGTTTTTTGTAATATTTTTAAAGTTTTTAGGCATAAAAACAGTGGCTTTCTATGACAGAAAACCACTAAAATGATGCTTAACTGAATGGCATTGCTTTATCACCACTTTGAAAATGGTTGTTTTATGGCGGATAGTCAGACAGTTTTGGATATAAGAGATGATCTGGGAGCAACCATGAATGAATGCAGGGAAGTGACCGAAAAGTACCGCACAGGACGGAGTGCATATTTATGGCTCGGACAGTTGTTTATGAGATTGTTTGCAGGACTATTATAGCAGAAAGAAGAGGTGTTCGATATGTGTACAGCAGCAACTTACAAAACAAAAGATTTTTATATGGGCAGAACGCTTGATTATGAATTTTCCTATGGGGAACAGATCACGATAACGCCAAGAAATTACGAATTTGATTTCCGGTTTGCCGGGAAGATAAAAAGCCATTATGCTTTGATCGGAATGGCATTTGTTTCAGAAGGTTATCCGCTTTATTATGATGCTGTTAATGAAAAAGGCCTTGGAATGGCAGGTCTTAATTTTGTCGGCAATGCGGCATATGAAGAGGCTTTGCCGGAAGATGAAACAGAAGTCAGCCAGGTGGCACAGTTCGAGTTCATCCCATGGATCCTTACACAGTGTGCTACTGTAGCAGAGGCGAGAGAGAAGCTGGCAGCAATGAGACTGACAGGCACAGCATTCAGTGAACAGCTGCCGACAGCACAGCTTCACTGGATCATTGCAGACAAAGACTCCTGTATCGTTGTTGAGTCTATGAAAGATGGGCTGCATGTATATGATAATCCGGTAGGAGTGCTTACCAATAATCCACCATTCCCGAGTCAGATGTTTGCACTGAATAATTATGCCGGAGTATCCAGAAAACAGCCGGAGAGTACTTTTGCAGGAGTATTACAGCTTGATGCATATAGCAGAGGAATGGGTGGAATGGGAATACCTGGAGATCTTTCCAGCCAGTCAAGATTTGTGAAAGTTGCCTTTACAAAATTAAATTCGATCTCCGGTGAAGAAGAGGATGAGAGTGTAAGCCAGTTCTTCCATATCTTAGGATCCGTAGATCAGCAGCGTGGATGCTGTGAGGTGACAGAAGGCAAATATGAGATCACGATATACACGTCCTGTTGTAATACAGCAAAAGGTATTTATTATTATACGACTTATGATAATCATCAGATCACAGCGGTTGACATGCATGCGGAAAATCTGGATTCAGATCAGCTGATCTGTTATCCGCTTCTGTCCAAGGGCGAAGTCAGATGGCAGAATAAATAATACGAAAATGCACGGAGAAAGCATAACGCAGAACAACAGGAGGAAAGACCATGAAAGAAGTTAAAACACCGAAAAAACCACTGGCATATTATTATGGGATTGTGTTAATAGTGCTGATCGTATTTAATCTGGTTGTCACACCAATCCTTATGGAGCATCAGGTGAAGGAAACGGATTATGGCACTTTTATGAGCATGATCGAGAAGAAGAATATTGGTGAAGTAGAAGTTAATGACAATCAGATCATCTTTACAGATAAAGATCAAAAAAATATTTATAAAACAGGTCTGATGAACGATCCGAACCTGACGGACAGGCTATATGAATGTGGAGCAGTATTCGCAAAAGATATCGATAAGCAGATGTCACCGATCATCAGCTTCCTGCTGACCGGGGTTTTGCCATTGATCCTTTTTATCGCACTGGGAAATTATATGGCGAAGAAACTGATGGAGCATGCCGGAGGAAAAAATTCGATGGCTTTTGGAATGGGAAAAAGCAATGCGAAGATTTATGTGCAATCCAGTGAGGGAATCCGTTTTTCAGACGTTGCAGGAGAAGATGAGGCGAAAGAAAACCTTTCAGAGATCGTTGATTATCTTCACAATCCGAAGAAGTATACCGATGTAGGTGCGTCTATGCCAAAAGGTGTCCTTCTTGTAGGACCTCCGGGAACCGGCAAAACAATGCTTGCGAAAGCAGTGGCGGGTGAATCAAATGTACCATTTTTCTCAATGTCCGGATCAGAATTCGTTGAGATGTTTGTCGGTATGGGAGCTTCCAAGGTTCGAGATCTTTTCGGACAGGCAAAGGAAAAGGCACCATGTATCGTGTTTATTGATGAAATTGATGCCATTGGTAAAAAGCGTGACGGACAAATGGGCGGAAATGATGAGAGGGAGCAGACCTTAAACCAGCTTCTTACAGAGATGGACGGATTTGAAGGAAATAATGGTGTCATCATTCTTGCTGCAACGAACCGTCCGGAGTCGTTAGATCCGGCACTTACACGTCCGGGACGTTTTGACAGACGTGTGCCGGTTGAACTGCCGGATCTTGCAGGCCGTGAAGCAATTTTAAAGGTTCATGCAAAGAAGATAAAAGCATCTGATGATGTTGACCTGCATACGATTGCACGTATGGCATCGGGTGCATCCGGTGCGGAGCTTGCCAATATTATAAATGAAGCAGCATTACGTGCTGTCCGTAGTGGAAGGACCGTTGTAAATGAATCTGATCTCGAAGAAAGTATAGAAGTGGTTATTGCAGGATATCAGAAGAAGAATGCGGTTCTTTCAGATCAGGAGAAGAAGGTTGTTGCATATCATGAGATAGGACACGCTCTGGTAGCTGCATTGCAGAGTCATTCAGCACCGGTCCAGAAGATTACGATCATCCCGCGTACCTCAGGTGCACTCGGCTACACTATGCAGGTTGAGCAGGGTGATAAATATCTGATGACGAAAAAAGAACTTGAGAATAAGATTGCTACATTTACAGGCGGACGTGCGGCAGAGGAGATCGTATTTGGTGAGATCACGACCGGAGCCTCCAATGATATCGAACAGGCAACAAAAATTGCAAGAGCGATGATCACCCGCTACGGCATGACAGATGAATTCGACATGGTGGCAATGGAAAACGTGACCAACCAGTATCTTGGCGGCGATACGTCTCTTTCCTGTTCCGCAGATACCCAGAAGGAAATTGATGAAAAAGTCGTGCAGCTCGTAAAAGCAGAGCATGAAAAAGCAAGAAAAATCCTTGCTGAAAACAGGGAAAAACTGGACGAACTGGCTATGTACCTGTATGAGAAGGAAACAATTACAGGTGACGAATTTATGGATATTTTAGACAGAAAATAATGTAGTTAATTAGATAATCAATGTCATTTAGATAAGGTTTTTTATGATGAAAACAGTATATCATATGCGTTCATGCATTGAAAATACTGTTCAGTTAAGAAATGCTGTATTTTTTAGGTGCACTAATGCGTAGAAAGCAGGTGTATGATGAGTTCAAATCATTTTTTGTGTATGACAAAAAGACAGATTGCATATCTGCCTCATAACGCAGTATAATGGTAACGAGATTTATGCAACCCGATACGTGAAATTCCTATTTCTCTTTGGACTGAGGTGGATAGGATATTTTCGATTGTACCTGACAGGTGTCAGATACTTTTGTATGAGAAGCATGGTCTCTGTTTCATCACCGCCGTGTTTGAGATATGCTCTGCATATGTTTACTGCGGTGGCGAAATTAATTTTATAGACGTGTTTGGTATTTTTAGATGTTTTTACCACAGCGTGAGAAGTCACTAATTCACAGAAATTATACAGAATCATACGGGCATTGATTTCCTGAAGGATTCCATCATACTTGCTGCGCCTCAGATCAATCAGGATGCCGTCCGTTTCATGAAGGAGCTTTACGGCATCGACATGGAGAAAAAGCAGTATTCTAAGCTGATATCAAGCATCCCGGAGCCAGACATCTCCATCTCCATGGGTTGTGATGTAGGTTGTCCGTTTATCGGCAGAGCGTTTGATGACAACTGAAAACTTGAAGATCCGACAGGAAAAACGGATGATGATTTCAGGGGGGTTATACAGCAGATCAAGAAGAATATTCTAGAATTAAAGAAAAAATGATTGCAATATAAATTCCAGTTTATCGAACTAAAACATAAGACCGCTTACATCGTGTAGGCGGTCTTATTTCGTGGCAAGATTATTTGATTTTGAGCTTTCTCTTCTTGGCAGAAAGCACTTTGCAGAGAACATCATCGACGGCGTCGGTGTATCTGCCTTGTGCAATTAGGTTGTTCTTCAAGCGAACAAGGGACTGAATAGTCTGTCTGTATTCATCATCGGAAAGATATAAATGATATTTCTGTTCTTTCAAAGCAACCACCTCCTGTACTGCAATTATATAACAGGAAATGGTATAGGTGCAGTTTGCGAATAATTCTCCATTATTGAAAAATGAACGAATTAACAGAGTAACGACCGCCTTGTCTATTAGCAGGATTTTTGGCTCGATTTTTTCCGCCATTAGCAGAGAGGGCAATTTCATTAGCAAAACAGCGATTTTTTTGCTAATTTTTATTAGCAAGCCGTCCACCTGAAAGGCGGACGACATTAGTCCTAAATTCCATTAGCAGACGGAGAATTTGCTAATGAAAATTTTTGATTTTTTCGTTTTTGCTGTTTCTTCGCAAAAATAAAAAAGCAGCATCAAATTTTGATACTGCTTTTGGCGTCCCAGAAGGGAGTCGAACCCCCGACCTTTCGCTTAGGAGGCGAACGCTCTATCCAACTGAGCTATTGGCACATAACATAACTATTGTATATGATGGCTTGCGATTTGTCAAGAAATTGGGAAATTTTCTTATTTTACTGAATATTCAAAAAAATTAAAAATAAGTGTTGACAAATGGAGAAACTTGTGTTAGAATAAATCTTGCTGAAATGCTGAAAGGCAAGATGAGCATACGGAGAGGTGTCCGAGTGGTTTAAGGAGCTAGTCTTGAAAACTAGTGATCCCGCGAGGGACCAAGGGTTCGAATCCCTTCCTCTCCGCCATTTTATTTTATAGTGAATTTAAACTTCACACGGAGGATTACTCAAGTGGTGAAGAGGCTCCCCTGCTAAGGGAGTAGGTCGCTAACGCGGCGCGAGGGTTCAAATCCCTTGTCCTCCGCCAAGAAAAAAGCACTTGCTTTTGCAAGTGCTTTTTTCAGCTAAATTCACGCAAGCGTGAGCTAAATTTGCTACGCAAGCTAAATTATCCTGAGGATAGCTAAATTGTCCTGACGGACAGCAAAAGTGAATTTAATTTAGCTGTAAATCGAAAGGTTTGCAATTTAGCAACAGAGCGACAGCGAAGTTATTTAGCTTTGCGACCTGTCGCAAAATTTAGCTGAAAGAAAATCATTTGATTCGCAAATTAATGTCTGTATAGTAGGATTACCCCGATTGACACCAAACTTAATAACTGGTAATATGAGGCTGTGAGAATATTTGTATTCTTGCAGCATATTTTTTACCAAAAGGAGGATGGATTAATGGGATTTTTATTAGGAAAGACCGCTGTTATTACAGGCGGAGGAAGGGCTGTTCTCAGCGACGGAGGTTGCGGTTCAATCGGCTACGGCATTGCTGTTGCTTATGCAAAAGAGGGTGCAAACCTTGTTATTACAGGCAGAAATGTCAAAAAGCTTGAGGATGCCAAAGAAGAACTCGAAAGACTTTACGGAGTAAATGTGTTGCCTGTTCAGGCTGATGTCAGCAAGGACGGTGATAACGAAAAGGTTGTTCGGAATGTTGTTGACAGAGCTGTTGAAACATTCGGCAGAATTGATGTCTTGATTAACAACGCTCAGGCTTCTGCGTCGGGTATTACGCTTGCAGATCATACAACAGAGCAATTTGACCTTGCTGTTTATTCGGGATTGTACGCAACCTTCTATTATATGAAGGCTTGCTATCCGTACCTTAAAAAGTCAAAGGGAACGGTTATAAACTTTGCTTCGGGTGCCGGACTTTTCGGAAACTTCGGTCAGTGTGCATATGCAGCCGCAAAAGAGGGAATAAGAGGTCTTACAAGAGTTGCCGCCAACGAGTGGGGCAAGGACGGAATAAATGTCAACATTGTCTGTCCGCTTGCATGGACTGCTCAGCTTGAAAAATTTGAGCAGGCTTATCCCGACGCATTCAAGGCGAATGTAAAAGTGCCGCCAATGGGACATTTTGGTGATGTCGAAAAAGAAATCGGCCGTGCCTGTGTTGCACTTGCATCACCTGATTTCAAGTATATGAGCGGCGAAACCATCACCCTTGAGGGCGGAATGGGACTCAGACCGTAACTTTATTTTTAAAAAATTCTTTTGTTCCGTTATTCGGTAAATCATTAAATAAAATATAAAACATACTAATATGAGTATTGAATTTTTTGTTCATATGATGTAATATCAAGTTACGGAGTACATACAAAAATTACTTTGAGGTGATTGTATGGGAATTTTTGATATAAAGAACACAGATATTTTCAGCAAGGATTATGACTCTGCAAACGCATGGCTTGAGTATAACATTTTTAATGAATGTACAAAGGACGAAAACGGAGAGTCATTTGATGAATCTGATGAAAATAATTTTTGGGATTATTTAAAGAAAAATAAATAAATAATAAGTTACAAACAGCGACCGCAGAGTGATATGCTTTGCGGTCGCTTTTATGTGTTGTTCACACACAAGGACACTCGGCATAATATGAGGGTGTAGAGAATAACTTGATTTACGGGTGTTGTGTATGAAAAAGAGCGACATAAGAACATTTGGCATAATCGGCGGTGACAAGCGACAGCTTTTTCTTGCAAAATCAATTTCTGACAGTTGTTACGATGTTTTGCTCGGCGGATTTGAAAGCCTTGAAAGCTACGGTTCATTGAGCCTTTGCAGTATTAAAAAGGCAATTTCGGAAAGTGACGCATTGATTTTTCCGTTGCCGTCAATAAGGACAGACGGAACTCTTAACACGCCGTTTTCAAACGAGAACATTTTGCTTGACGGTGATGATATTGAAATTATCCTTAAAAAGCCTGTTTTTACTACGATGAAAAGCAGATTTTTAAAGGCATATCCAAGGCTTTCCGACGGTGAAATTTTTGATTACGGAGCAAGAGATGATTTTGCAATTCTCAACGCATTGCCTACGGCAGAGGGTGCAATTGAATGTGCAATGAGAGAATATGAGGGTACGATTTTGGGCAGTAAGTGTCTTGTGACGGGATTCGGCAGAATTGGAAAAATTCTTGCTCACAAGCTTGTTTTACTCGGAGCAAATGTTACCGTGAGTGCAAGAAAGCCGTCAGACCTTGCATATGTAAAGGCACTCGGCTACAATGCACTTAATACGGAAAATCTAAGAACGGTAAAGCGGTTTGACATTGTTTTCAACACAATTCCGAGGTTGATTTTTGACAGGGAACTTCTTATGAATACCGACACAAACACCCTTATTATAGACCTTGCGTCCCTGCCGGGAGGGGTTGATTTTGATACCGCAGAAAAACTCGGAATTTATGCCGTTAGGGCATTGTCGCTCCCCGGAAAATGTGCTCCGAAAACGGCAGGAGAAATTATAAAAACTACTGTATTTGACATCATCAAGGAGGTTTACAGGTGACAAAAGCAACCATAGGATTTGCCATGTGCGGTTCCTTTTGCACCTTTTCAAAGGCTTTTACGCAAATGCAGAGGCTTGTTGACTCAGGCTATGATGTTATTCCGATAATGTCGCAAAATGCCTTTTCAACATCAACTCGTTTCGGAAAAGCGGAGGAAACGGTAAAGAGGGCAGAAGAAATAACGGGCAAAGCTGTTTTGCACTCGGTTGTGCAGACAGAACCGATAGGACCTAAAAAAATGTGCGACTTGCTTGTGATTGCACCGTGTACGGGCAACACGCTTGCAAAGCTGTCGCTCGGAATTACCGACACGGCGGTAACAATGGCGGCAAAGTCGCATCTTAGAATTTTAAGACCTGTGCTGTTGTGCGTTGCAACAAATGACGCTCTCGGTGCGTCGGCACAGAACATCGGCAGACTTCTCAATACGAAAAACATTTACTTCGTTCCTTTAAAACAGGACGATTGCATCAAGAAACCAAATTCGCTTGTGGCTGATTTTGATAAGCTTGAAGATTGCGTAACCCTTGCATTGCAGGGGAAACAACATCAGCCGATTTTTTTATAACAGAACAACAGCCGTCTTGAAATGTAAATTTTCAAAACGGCTGTTATTTGAGTTGACAATTAAAAAATAGTGTGATAACTTAAAGTATAGTATTTCTGCTGAACAGGAGTGGGTATTTAATGAGAAAAAGAGTAAACAAAATTATTTCTGCTGCACTATCGGCAACTCTTGCGTTCGGTGTGTTTACAGCATTGCCGATGTCGGCAAATGCGGTTGTATCGACGGCAAGCGAGGTAAGTGCGGAGGCAATTCCAAAACATGAGCTTTATAAAAGCTATACATATGGCGGATACAAATATCGCATTGTGGGTCAGAAATCAAACGGAAGATTTAACGCATGGATTGAATCTTATTCCGGTAAGTCTGCAAGCGTCAATGTTCCTGCGTCAGTCGGTGATTGTGATATGGTCGGCATTGACAACAATTGTTTTTCGTTTAACAAAACTTTGAAAACAATTATTGTTCCCAAGGGCATTGCTGAAATTGGTTCAAGTGCATTTCTCGGCTGTACCGCACTTACAAGTGTAAGCCTGCCGAGTACACTGACAAAAATAAATTTTTGGGCATTTAAAAATTGTACAAGCCTTTCGACACTTTCAATTCCGTCAAGCGTTGTTTCGATAGGTGATAACGCATTTGACAATTGCCTTTGGTACACAAATCAATCTAACGGAATTGTTTACGCAGGAAAAGTTGCGTATAAGTACAAGGGTAAGCTTGCGGATAACAGCTCTGTTACGATAAAAAGCGGAACTGTTTCAATAGCCGATTATGCCTTTACGGACCAAAAGCTTACATCAGTCACACTTCCGTCAAGCCTTGTTTCAATCGGTGAACAGGCGTTTTCATACACTAATCTCAAAACTGTGACAATTCCGAAAAGTGTAAGCTCAATGGGTTATAATCCCTTTGCGTACTGTTCACAGCTTTCAAGCATTACGGTTCAAAGCGGAAACACAAACTTCTATGTTCAAAACGATTTACTTATCGCCAAGAATCATATGTATTCAGTAACAAAAGATATTACTGATCCTGATGCACCTTCTACGGAATCAAGAAGCTACACATCTTATGCTCCGTACGGCTCGGTTGTGATATCGTTACCGTCAGCATCAACGCTGAAAACTGTTACAATTCCCGAAACGGTTAAGGCAATAGGCAATTATGCTTTTGCAGGAAGTAAAATCGAAAAGCTTACTTTGAACAGCGGACTTGAATCTATTCTCACATCTGCTTTTTCAGGTTGCACAAACCTTTCATCGGTGAGCTTTTCCGACAGTATTATCAGCATTTGCGACAGTTCGTTTGAGGAATGTACTTCACTTAAAAATCTGAAATTCGGCAAAAATCTTGAATTTATTTCATACTATGCCTTTTATAACTGCCAAAATCTTCAATCGGTGACAATCGGGGAAAATGTAAAGGCAATTTGCTGTGATTCATTCGGCAATTGCAATGCTCTTGTAATTAACGGTAAGATTGGCTCAACAGCAGAAACCTTTGCCAAAAAGTACGGCTACAAGTTTAATTCATCAGAAACCACAAGACTTAAAGGCGATGTTGACAATAACGGTATTATTAATGTAGTTGACGCTACCGATATTCAGAAATATGTTGTTAATCTTACAGATGAAAATGGAAATAAGTTTATTGATGTCAACAATGCGGAAGATGTGTATGTCGCAGATGTAAACGGTGACGGCATTATCAATGTTGTAGATGCAACGCTTATTCAAAAGTATCTCGTAAGACTTGTGGAGTCACTTTGATAATTAAACAATTTAATAAATAAAAACAACAGCCGTCTTGAAATGCAAATTTTCAAAACGGCTGTTATTTTATGTTTGGATTGTCTGTGCGACAGGTCAGATAATCAAGGCTTGTGCCGTAGCAGTCGGCAAGTTTAATGAGCAGGGAGAGGGGAATTTCTCTTTCGCCCCGTTCATATTTTGAGTACAGCGACTGGTCGCACATAAGAACCTTTGCAACTTCTTTTTGCGTAAGGTCATTGTCCTCACGCAAATCTTTTATTCTCAGTTTCATTTCATCACCGAATAAATTATAAAATAGTACATAGTGACCTATTGACTTTTAGGACAAATTGTCCTAAAATATAATTGCCTGAAAAATGAGAAAACAAACGGCATTTTCTTTGCGGTACTCATATTCATATAATCGTATTTATCATAAATTGTGTATTATTATTTGCACAAGTGTCCAATGAACCGCAAATACGAGTTGATGATTACTTTGAAAAATTTAATTCACCTTAAATAAGAGCGTTGCTTAAATAAAAATAATATTTTATCTGTATATATATTGACAAATACCGCAGAATGCAGTAAACTAATGGCATAAAATATCATAAAAATCCCGAAGAGCATCTTCGGGACGAATAGCTTGTCGATTTAATTGTGCGTATAATTCGGTAAGTCTTTGTTGTCAGTCAGCCCCAAAATATAGTCGGTGCTGGTGTGATAATGTTTTGCGAGGCAAATCAAAACAACGGTGGGGATATCACGCTGACCAAGTTCATAATTGCTGTAAACCTGTTGTGAACAATGCAGAATTTTGCTAACTTCTTTTTGCGTGAGGTCGGCATCTTCCCTCAGTTCCCTGATTCTTTTATACACAGAATTCACCTCGCATACAGTATAGCATACCGCAGATTGTTGTATTGCAATATACCGCAAAATGCAGTAAAACAGCAATGGTATTTTGGGTTAATTTTTAAATAATTATTCAGAGGGGAATGGTGTTTAAAATAAAAATATTAATCTTGCATATCAGATAAAACAATAAAATGATGGAGGAAATTATGAGAAAACATTCAAAATTTATTACGATTTTGCTGTCTGCTTTGTTGGCGGTATGCCTTATGCAGACAGTATTTGTTCAGGCATTTGCAACCGAAAACTCAGCAACACCTGACGAACCTACAGGCGACTTGTATCCTGTTTCAATGAAAGTTGTTAAAGCACCCGAAAGCGTTACCGTCCGTGGCGATGAAATTACTGACAGCACTTTCTGGAGCAAAGTTGTACTTCATATCGTTTACAGCAACGGTAAAGAATATGATGTAAACTGTGACGGCATTGACGACGACGGTATTGTTCCGCCGATTGCCGAGATTGACGGTTATGCAGGCAGAATAAATGTTGAGGGCTGTGACATTTGGACTGATACTGTCGATTTTACTGTAGATTATAGTTATGCCACATATGATTGGTCTGATAATTCTATTTCAGCGAAGTTTTCTGTTAAGCAAGTAGCAGATCCACATTCTATTACAAGACTTGAAGTTACTAAGCTCCCCGATATGGTATTCACAAAGCCCCTTTTCACAGGCAGTCTTGATGATATTTCAACTAAAGAGGAATGGAATGAGTGGAGGAATTCTCTTGATGTCAACAATTCTATTTCTAATCATATTGACGGTATGGAAATTACATACTATTATGCAAACGGCGAAAAACGCAGTGTGGTAGTTAATAGTTCAAATCTCAAGAGTATTGCTTTTATGCCGTGGTTTGCAATGTATAGAGTAGAGAATTACGGTGAATTTGTCGATGAATACGGAAACTATTTATTGTTTCAGGTAGACGATTTAGGTGATTACAAATTTTCGGTATCTTTGGATTCTTCTGATACTGAAATGATTTACACAGCAAAATCAGTAGATAATCCTAATCCTTCACTTAATCCCGTAAGCACAGAGGACACTCCTGCAAAGCCGAGCGGTAACATTTCTTCCGCAACAAGTGATGTTGCAACAAATGACAATGCAACCAATAACAACAGCACAAACGGCACAGCCAACAACGGTGTTGTTGCAACAGGCGACTTTGCAACTCCTGCAATTATTGCCACAGTTATGATTTTGGCGGCAGCGGTTATGTTTGTCCTCAAAAGAAAACATACATTTTAATTTAGTCTAATACTTCCATTTTATGTTTATGGGTATTTAACTTAGAGAAAACACTCGATTGTATAATCGGGTGTTTTTTCTGTATGATGAATATTGTCGCTTATTCGCATAATTTTTGATGTTATGAAAACAACCGTTAATTTGTAGCGGAGAACACGGTTCACCACTACGAAACGGCATTATCTTTGCGGTATTTATATAATCGTATTTATCATAAATTCTGTGCCGTTACTCGCGGGCGCCCTATGGGACGCCCCTACAGAATGGTATTATTTTTGTTCCTTTTATAAGGTTTGTATTACCGTAATGTTTGCACTTTTACTTTTTGGCGGTCACAGACCGTTGATACAAAATTAAATTTATAACAAAACTGCACAAAAATTTATGGATAAAGACAGCGTGGGGTATTGCTCATGCTGTCTTTTTGTGTTAAAATCGTAGATAACAAAATGAAATAACGAAGGATTTGTCTATGAAATATTGTTCAAAATGCAAGCGACTGCATAATGATGAAGAAACAGTCTGCAAAAACTGCAAGGCTCAGCTTAAAACAATAACCGATGAAAACACTCCCGTGTATCTGCTCACGGCATCGGGCTTTGAATTGCAGAGAGTTAAAGCCGCACTTGAGGACAGCACCGTTCCGTGTGACGCTACAATCAAGAAGTGTATGGAAAATAAATACAGTAAAAGCATTAAGGCATACACAGGCTATGATGATTTGACCTATGATGTCTATGTTCCGTATTCGGCTTATGAAAAGGCATTCGACACCTGTGTCGGAATCGGCGCAATCAAGCTTGAGGGCGAAGAAATTCTTGACGAAGATGTTGAATACACCGAGAATGACGGCGAAACGCTTGACGAGCAGTTTGAAAAAATGACGGGTGCAAAGCGTACAACCGTAAGAATTGTCAGCGCATTACTGCTTTTGCTTATAGTTGCAGGCGTTGTATTCGGAACAGATGCAATAATGAATTTTATTAAAGAATTTTTCGGATAATTCGGTATCCGATTTTGAATTAATATTTAGTTAAAATGAATGAAATTACGGAGGATTTTTTACAATGAAACAGGAAACAAAGTGTTTGCATTCCGGCTATGTGCCTAAGAACGGAGAACCCAGACAGATGCCCATTTATCAAAGCACCACCTTTAAGTATGATTCAAGTGACGCAATGGGCAGACTTTTTGACCTTGAGGACAGCGGATATTTTTATACCCGTCTGCAGAACCCGTCAAATGATATGACTGCCGCAAAAATTGCTGACCTTGAGGGCGGTGTTGCCGCAATGCTCACATCAAGCGGTCAGGCGGCGAACTTCTTTGCACTTTTCAACATCTGCGAAACAGGCAGTCACATTGTTGCATCGTCTGCAATCTACGGCGGTACATATAATCTGCTCGGTGTTACAATGAAGAAAATGGGCATTGATGTTACTTTTGTCGATCAGAATCTTCCCGAAGAAGAGCTTGCAAAGGCATTCAGACCAAACACAAGGGCAATGTTCGGTGAAACAATAACCAACCCGACCGTGTCTGTTCTTGATATTGAAAAGTTTGCAAGACTTGCTCACTCGCACGGTGTTCCGCTTATTGTTGACAACACTTTTGCAACCCCTGTCAATTGTCAGCCGATTAAGTGGGGTGCTGACATTGTTACTCACTCAACCACAAAATATATGGACGGTCACGGTGTTTCTGTCGGCGGTGCAATTGTTGACAGCGGCAACTTTGACTGGCTGAAATATGCCGACAAATATCCGGGACTTACAACTCCCGATGATTCATATCACGGCATTGTCTATGCCGAAAAATTCGGCAAGCTCGGCTACATTACAAAGGCTACTTCTCAGCTTATGCGTGACCTCGGTTCAATCCAGTCACCGCAGAATGCTTTTTATGTTATGAACGGTCTTGAAAGTCTTCATGTGAGAATGGAAAGACATTGCAAAAATGCTCTTGAAATTGCAAGATTTCTCAAGGATAATGACAAGGTTGCGTGGGTTGATTATCCCGACCTTGAAGATGACAAATATCACGCACTTGCTGAAAAGTATCTTCCGAACGGCTCATGCGGTGTACTTTCTTTTGCGGTTAAGGGCGGAAGAGATTGTGCTGTTAAATTTATGGACAGCTTAAAGCTCTGCGACATTGAAACTCATGTTGCAGATGCAAAGACCTGTATTCTTCATCCCGCAAGCCACACCCACCGTCAGATGACGGACGAACAGCTTATTGAGGCAGGTGTTGCACCCGACCTTATCAGACTTTCGGTAGGTCTTGAAAATGTTGATGATCTTATTGCCGACATCAGTCAGGCTCTTGATAAGATTTAATTTTCTTTAAAAGAAATTATATATAAAATTGCAAAATAAATTTACGGAGGGTTGAATATGTCAGCTTTTGTATCTGCGGTTATTGTTGCGGCAGGCGGTTCTGTGAGAATGGGAATTGCCGACAGCAAGCAGTTTATTCCGCTTTTGTCACGACCTGCAATTGAATACACCCTGAAGGCATTCCAAAAATGCCACCTTATCAAAGAAATTGTAATTGTCTGCCGTGAACAGGATAACGACAGAATCAATAAAATTATCGAGCTTAACGGTTTCAACAAGGTTTCAAAACTTGTCAAGGGCGGTGACAGCCGTGCCGACAGCGTGCGTAACGGAATCGGTGCGTGCAGTGAGAGCGCCAAATACTATGCTATTCATGACGGTGCAAGACCGCTTATTACCGTTGAAGAAATTGAGCGTGTTGTTGAGGCGGCTTTTGATACGGGTGCGGCAACTCTCGGAACTTCCGTAAAAGATACAATCAAGGTTGTTGACGGTTTCAATAATATAGAAAGCACTCCTATCCGTTCACAGCTCCGTGCAGTTCAGACTCCGCAGGTTTTTGAGCGTGATCTGTACCGCTTTGCTCTTGAAAATGCCGGCGATAATCTCATCAACTTTACAGACGATTGTTCGCTGATTGAAAACATGGGCGGCGAGGTTCTTGTTGTAAAGGGCAATGAGGAAAATATTAAACTGACAACCCCGATTGACATTGTGATTGCCGAGAGTATTCTCAAGTCAAGACAACAGGGTTGATTGTGCAAAGGAGATTTATATGAGAATCGGTCACGGATATGATGTGCATAAATTTGCCGAGAACAGAAAGCTGATAATAGGCGGTACAGAGATTCCCTTTGAACTCGGACTTCTCGGCCATTCGGATGCCGATGTGCTTGTTCACGCAATTATGGACGCACTTCTCGGTGCGGCGGCTCTCGGTGATATCGGAAAGCTGTTTCCCGATACAGATGAAAAGTATAAGGGCGCAGACAGTATTCTTCTTTTGAAAGAGGTGTGCCGTGTGCTTGCCGAGTACAACTACAAAATTGTCAATATCGACTCAACCGTTATTGCTCAACAGCCAAAGCTGAAACCGCATATTGACGAAATGAGAAAAAATATCGCCAATGCCTGCGGAATTGATATTTCTCTCGTCAGCGTTAAGGCTACTACCGAGGAAAAGCTCGGCTTTACAGGCAGACTTGAGGGCATTTCCGCTCACGCAGTTTGTCTTATTGAGAAGTATTAAAAAGTTACAGCTTTAAAAATGCACATATTTTATTACATACATTCGACACCTTGTTCATATTAATGAACGAGGTGTTTTTTATGTTAAGAAAGGCATTTGTTTCAATAACATTGTGTGCAGTGTTTTTATTGTCGCCGTTTGTCGGATTAAAAGTGAATGCTCTCAGTGCGGACAGCATATCCGCTCCGTCTGCCGTGCTTATGGAATCGTCAACAGGCAAAGTTCTTTTTGAGAAAAATCCACATGAGCAAAGACCATGTGCGTCCGTAACAAAGGTAATGACGCTTTTGCTTGTCTTTGAGGCTGTTGACAGCGGAAAATTAAGCCTTGACGATGAAATTACGGCATCCGAACACGCCGCAGGAATGGGCGGAAGTGACATTTGGCTTGAAAAAGGCGAAACCATGAGTGCGGATGATATGATAAAAGCAACGGTTGTTGTATCTGCCAACGATGCGGCGGTTGCGCTTGCGGAGCATATCAGCGGAAGTGAGGACGCTTTTGTTGAAAAAATGAACAGCCGTGCCAAAGAACTCGGAATGAACGACACCGTTTTCAAAAACTGTAACGGACTTGATGAGGAGGGGCATATAACCTCTGCCTATGATGTTGCGCTTATGTCAAGAGAGCTTACAAGGCACGAGAAAATTTTTGACTACACATCAATTTGGCTCGACAATCTTCGTGGCGGTAAAACTCAGATTGTCAACACGAACAAGCTGTTGAAAACCTATAACGGAATTACGGGATTGAAAACAGGCACAACCAACGATGCGGGTTGCTGTATGTCTGCGACCGCAACAAGGGGAGATGTTTCGCTGATAAGTGTTGTTCTCGGCTGTAAAACAGGCAAAGAGCGATTTGCAGATGCGGCGGCACTTCTTGATTACGGCTTTGCAAATGTTTCCGTGAAAGAATTAACACTTCCCGAAGATATGCCGAAAAGCATTGAAGTAAACGGCGGTATGACCGACAGCGTAAAGCTTGAATGTAAGGTTTCTTCAAAAATAGTGGTTGACAAAGGAAACGGTGCTAAAATTACAACCGAAATCGACCTGCCCGACAAGATTGACGCTCCCGTTGAAAAGAATAGAAAGATAGGTACGCTTACATATCTTGTAAATTCAAAAAAGGTGCAGAGCTTTGATATTTGTGCAGGCGATTCTGTTCAAAAAACAAGCTTTGGTGCATTGCTTGAATATGTGTTTGTTTCGCTGATTTCGCTTTGATTTTGTCGTAAAATCAAGCGTTTGTGCATTGTTATTAAAAGCAGTGCAAAAAACAATGTGGGTTTATTTTAAAAATTCACAAATTGACCTTGCAAAAACGCTCATATTATAGTATAATAAAACAACAAAGATACTTATTGCGATTCTATTTTCGCTATAGGAATTTTGGAGGAATTTATAAATGGCAACAAAGTTAAATGACAAGTATTTAAGTGATTTTATCGGCGAACACGAATATGACGGTGTTGCTGCCGAAGTTAAAGCAGCTCACAAGGTGTTGCATGACGGCAGCGGCCTCGGCAATGACTTTTTGGGTTGGCTCAATCTTCCTACAGATTATGACAAGGAAGAGTTCGCACGCATCAAGAAGTGTGCAGAGAAAATCAAGAAAGATACTGATGTATTCATTGTAATCGGTATCGGCGGTTCTTACCTCGGCGCAAGAGCGGCTATTGAATTTCTTTCATCACAGAACTACAACCTTACCTGCAAGGACACACCGCAGATTTTCTTCACAGGTAACTCAATCAGCTCATCTGCACTTGCAGAAATCATGGAGCTTTGCGAGGGCAAGGATGTTTCCGTAAATATGATTTCCAAGTCAGGTACAACAACTGAGCCTGCCATCGCTTTCCGTGTGTTCCGTGAAATGCTCGAAAAGAAGTACGGTAAAGAGGGCGCAAGAGAGCGTATTTACTGCACAACTGACAAGGCTAAGGGTACACTCAAGGCTCTTGCAGACGAAGAAGGTTACGAAACATTTGTTGTTCCGGATGATGTAGGCGGCCGTTTCTCGGTTCTCACAGCAGTAGGTCTTCTTCCTATCGCAGTTTCGGGTGCTGATATTGACGCTCTTATGCAGGGTGCCGCAACAGCTCAGAAAGAATTTGACAACGATGATTTAAAGACAAACGATTGTTACAAATATGCTGCAATCAGAAATATGCTTTACCGCAAGGGCAAAACTATGGAAGTTATGGTTTCTTATGAGCCGGCTTACACAATGATGTCAGAGTGGTTCAAGCAGCTCTTTGCAGAGAGTGAAGGCAAGGATAACAAGGGTATTTTCCCCGCAAGCGTTATCTTCTCAACAGACCTTCATTCACTCGGTCAGTACATTCAGGACGGCAGACGCACAATGTTTGAAACTGTTGTTCTCTTTGATAAATGTAAAAAAGAAGTTACTCTCGGTACAGACCCGACAAATGTTGACGGTCTTAACTTCCTTTCGGGCAAGACAATGGGATTCGTAAATCAGAAGGCTTTCGAGGGTACAGTTCTCGCCCACAATGACGGCGGTGTACCGAACATTGTTCTTAATGTTCCCGAAATGAACGAATCAGAGCTTGGCTATCTCATCTACTTCTTTGAAAAGGCTTGTGCTATTTCAGGTTATATGCTCGGTGTTAATCCGTTTAACCAGCCGGGTGTTGAAAGCTACAAGAAGAATATGTTCGCTCTTCTCGGCAAGCCGGGCTATGAGGATCAGAAGGCTGCTCTTGAGGCAAGACTCGGATAATTTCTTAATAAAGTATAACAACGGAGGAACTAATTATGGTTACTTTACTTATCGGTAAAAAAGGAACAGGCAAAACTAAAAAGCTCATCTCTCTTGCTAACGAGGCTGTTGCCGCTTCAACAGGCAATGTTGTTGTAATTGAAAAAGGCTCAAAGCTCACATATGATGTTACACATAAGGCAAGACTTATTGATACAGAGCAGTATCTCATCAGCGGTTATGATATGCTTTTCGGTTTTATCAGCGGTATCTGCGCAGGCAACTATGATGTTACTGACATTCTCGTTGACTCAACATTCAAGATTTGCCCGGAGGCTCTTGCAGGCCTTGAAACCTTCACAAAGAAGCTTCAGGATCTTGCCGAAACTGCATCAACTAACATTGTTCTCCTTATTTCTGCTGATGAAAGCGAAATTCCGGAGTCAATCAATGCTGTTTGCAGAAAAGTATAATTATACTAATTGATACTTAAAAACAAACTTATCCCTCTCGTTTTTCGGGAGGGATTTTTGTATATACAACTGTATAAATTTAGCACCTCAGTCAATAATAGAAACGGAGGTGCTTTTTTATGAGCGATTATTATAACAACAGAAAGAAAAAACGCAGTCGCCGTGAAAAAATCGGATTTTACACGGCTTGCTCAATTTGTCTGATTGCCGTTTGCATGGCGGTGTACTCAACCTACAATACATTATCAGTGCCAAGTGCAAAAACTCCTGTCGCAACTCAAAACAATGAGGTTAAGGTTAATGAAAATGTCACAGGTGTAACCCAAACCTTGCCCGAGGTTAAGCTTGATGTCGAAGTTCCTACCATTGCGGCAACCGAAGAACCGTCAACAAATCCGACAGAAAGTTCAAAAAACGCTCTTGAAACAATGCTTTCAACAGATTTGAGCCTGAACTATCCGCTTAATTCAAACAATGTTGTTCGTGAGTACAGCGAAAAAAGTGTTTATTTCAAAACTTTGAATGTATGGAAACCGCACACGGGAGTTGATTTCGGCGGTAAACTCGGCGATGATGTAACCGCAATGACGGGCGGAGTAGTTACTAATGTTTGTGAGGATAAAATGCTCGGCAAAATCGTTGAAATTTCAACCGACAATGTCATATGCAGATATTGCGGACTTGGCTCGGTTGATGTAAACAAGGGTGATTCAATCGATGTCGGAAAGAAGGTCGGTACAATCGGCGCTGTCCCCTTTGAGGCGGGGGACGAAAACCATATACACATTGAAGTGAATATTGATGGCAAGTACGCCGATCCGCTTTCTTTTATAAATAACAATGAATAATTGCAATTTTGACGCATACAATATTAATGCAAGCCCTCGTTTCGTTTTAAGGGGCAACAAAAAAGGCGGATACTTTTGATTAAGTATCCGCCTCTTTTTAAAGGGTTTACCCAGTGCCACGCTTGCGTGGTACAAACAACCACCCGCTATGCGGGTGTGCATAAAAAGTTATACAAAAAAATCACCAATCGTATTACAATAAGAATGTTCAAGTCTATTGTAAAAAAAGAAAGGTGATTTTAATGGCAAATAAAACAAATAGTTTATCCCACACAAAATGGATGTGCAAATACCATGTAGTGTTTGTACCAAAGTATAGAAGAAAAATAATATATGCACAGTATCGACAGAGTTTGCAAGACATAATAAGATTGTTATGTCAGTACAAAGGAGTGGAGATACTAGAGGGGCACATGATGATAGATCATGTACACTTGCTCTTAAGTATACCACCGAAGATGAGTGTGTCAAGTTTTATGGGATATTTAAAAGGAAAAAGTGCGTTAATGATGTTTGACAAACACGCAAATCTGAAGTATAAGTTTGGAAATAGGCACTTTTGGGCAGAAGGATATTATGTGAGTACAGTAGGTCTAAATGAAGCAACCATAAGAAAATACATAGAAGACCAAGAAAAGCATGATATAGCACTAGATAAATTAAGTGTACGAGAATATGAAGACCCTTTTAAGGGTGGCGAGTAATACAAACACCCTTTAAGGGGTGGCGAAAGAGGCAAAGGCAATAGGCTTGAACAAAGTGAAAGCCAGCGTCTTGAGGCGCTGGCCGGTAGCATGGGCTTATAGCCCTAGAGCAAACCACCCGTTGGACGGGTGGTTTTGATTAAAGGAGGTAAAAATGAGCGTTTCAAAGAGAGCACTGATTATTTGGATTGTAATTTTAATAATAAGTTGGGAATTAATTGCTAGAGTTTTATTACATGATTTAAGTCTGATACCTTCATTTTCAAAAGTAGTAAAGACATTATTTGATGAACTTATAAATGGCAATTTGTTAGAAACAACAAAAATATCTATGCTTTTTGCGATAAAAGGTTATTCTATAAGTGTAGTTATGTCAATTATAGTTGCAATGTTATGTATAAAATCATATATTATAAAATCATTTTTCGCTACATTATACAAAATACTAAGTCCACTTCCTAGTGTAGCAATTCTTCCTGTAATATTAATTGTTTCAGGACTAAATTCAAATTCTATTATTTTATTAATTATACATTCAGTTTTTTGGCCTATGTTATCATCAAATATGATGGGATTTTCAACAATTCCAATTGTATTAAGTGATTTCTCAAAAAATATACAAATGAGTTTCATTTCAAGAGTTTTCTATGTGTATATACCATCTTCTATATCACATATAATAACCGGAATGAGAACTGCGTGGGGTAGGGCTTGGCGTAGCTTAATTTCAGCAGAAGCTATCTTTGGAATATCCGGAAATACTCAGGGAATAGGTTACTACATTTATTATCATCGTTCGTTTGCAAATATGACAAATGTATTTGCAGGAATAATTATTATAATAATTATTAGTCTTATAATTGAAGAATTGTTTTCGTTCATAGAAAAGCAAACAATAGCTAAATGGGGTATGAAAAATGTGCGATAAGAAACAAAAAATATTAGATTTAATTAATATATCAAAAAGCTACATACCGGGAAAAAGTGTTTTGGAGAATGTCTCTTTCTCGATTAATAAAGGAGAAATTATTGGTATTATAGGAGAGAACGGTTGCGGAAAAAGCACATTGTTAAGAATTATTTCGGGTTTGGACAAAAACTATAGTGGGAAAATTTATTTTAAAAATGAAGTGTACACTTCTCCAAGACATTCTATTATTTTATTGCACCAATCATACGAACAGTTGTTTTCTTGGCTCACCGTTGAAAAAAATGTTGCTTTACCAATAAGAAAAGTTTTAAAAATAAAAAAAGCGGAAGCATTAAATATGGCCCATATATATTTAAATGAGTTAGGCATAACAGAAAAAGAGTTTAAAAAATATCCATATGCTCTATCCGGTGGTCAAAAACAGCGAGTTGCACTGGCAAGAGCTTTAAGTATTGAGGCGAATATTATTTTAATGGATGAACCTTTTGCAGCGATTGACGAAAAATCCAGGAAACTATTTCAAGTAATGTTAAAGGAAATATCTTTAAAAAAAGGAATTGCTTTCCTTATCGTTTCGCATTCCCTTGACGAAATAAAAAATATTGCAGATAAGTTGATTTATTTATAAGTGTTTTATATAAAATTAACTGATTTTTTGTAGAAACATATGGCACAACTCTGGTGGTGTGATTTTTTAACTAAATAAAATATTGCTATCTGTATATTACTGTTATATAATGTTTATAGAGGTGATAACTTATGAATAATAGTAGTTATGAAAACGATAACAGAACATTTTTAAATGACGGTACAATAATTAACATCAAAGGTACTGAATATAGAATTTTAGAATTGAAAGGCAGAGGTGCAAGTTGTGTTGTATATCTTGCCGAGAATTGCTCCAATAATCGTAGGGTGCTTATCAAGGAATTTTACCCTAAAAAATGTGATATTACAAGAGATGAAAATAATAATTTAGTTATATCAAACAGTGACAGTAATATATATAGAATTCTCAAGGAACAGTTGCGTAAAGCATATAAACTTCAACTTGAATTTCATAATAGCGATGAAACAGGCAACTATAC
>OKVE01000203.1_pt1 | contig 23288 bp, 16 predicted proteins | sample 1604781 | NCBI WGS metagenome assembly OKVE01 (sample SAMN01760918, study PRJEB22395) | human gut metagenome
AATGCAGACGGCTCGGAAGGTGCGATGTGTGGAAACGGGATTCGCTGTGTCGCAAAGTATGCGTATGAGCATGGAATAGTTCATTCAGATGAGATTACGATTGAAACAAAGAGCGGCATAAAAGCATTAAAACTTACCGTGGAAAACGGATTGGTTACTTACATAACGGTAAATATGGGACAGGCGGTATTGGAACCTGCAAAGATTCCGGTATCAGCAGATGGCGATACATTTGTTGCTAGAAAACTTGTGGTTGACGGAAAAGAGTATGAAGCCACTTGTGTTTCAATGGGAAATCCGCATTGTGTGATTTTTACAGAGGGAATTGATGATTTAGATTTGGAAAAAATTGGACCATCTTTTGAAAACCACGAGCTATTTCCGGACCGGATTAACACAGAGTTTGTTGAGGTAATCGATGACCACACGATAAAGATGCGGGTGTGGGAACGCGGCAGCGGCGAGACCTGGGCCTGCGGCACCGGCACATGTGCCACCGTGGCGGCGCTGACCGAGCTGGGCGTCTGCCCCGCCGGGGAGGACGTCCACGTCCAGCTGCGCGGCGGTGAGCTCATCATCCGGGTGCTGCCGGGTAAAAAACTGCTGATGACCGGCAGCGCGGTCACCGTATGCGAAGGCGTCACTGAAGTTTAAGCATCCTTGCCCTCTCCGTTATGTTTTTGGCTTTCCCTCTGAGGGAGCCGGACGCGGAGCGGCCTGAGAGGGCAAGCCACTTATAAAGAAAGAATTGAGGGAAAGTATCATGAAAATGAACAAACATTACAATGAGCTGAAGGCCAGCTACCTCTTCGTGGACATTGCCCACAAGGTCGCCGCCTATCAGGAGGCACACCCTGAGAAGGAGATCATCCGTCTGGGTATCGGCGATGTGACCCAGCCGCTGGCCAAGTGCGTCGTGGACGCCATGCATGACGCCGTCACCGAGATGGGTACCAAGGAAGGCTTCCACGGCTACGGCCCCGAGCAGGGCTACCCCTTCCTCAAGCAGGCCATTCAGGGCTACTACGCAGGCCGCGGCACCAAGCTGGACGAGGACGAGATCTTCATCTCCGACGGTGCAAAGAGCGACCTTGCCAATGTGCTGGGCCTGTTCGACGTGGACAACACCGTCCTCGTTCCGGACCCCGTCTACCCCACCTATGTGGACGACAACGTCACCGATGGCCGCAAGATCATCTATGGCCGCACCAGTCAGGAGAACGGCTTCCTCGGGATGCCCGACGACAGCGTGAAGGCTGACATCATCTACATCTGCAGCCCCAACAACCCCACCGGCGCTGCCTACACCCGCGACCAGCTCAAGGCATGGGTGGAGTACGCCAGAAAGAACAACGCTATCATCCTCTACGACGCCGCTTACGAGTGCTTCATCTCCGACGGCGAGCTGGCCCGCAGCATCTTCGAGATCGATGGTGCCCGCGAGTGCGCCATCGAGATCTGCTCCTTCTCCAAGATCGCAGGCTTCACCGGCACCCGCTGCGGCTACACCGTCGTGCCGAAAGATCTGGAACGTGACGGCATGAACATCAACAAGCTCTGGCTGCGCCGCCAGACCACCAAATTCAACGGTGTGCCTTATGTCGTGCAGCGCGGCGCTGCCGCCGTCTTTACTGAGAGCGGCATGGCTGAGATCCAACACAACCTCGACTACTACCGCAAGAACGCCAAGGTCATCGCCGACGCTCTGGACGAGTGCGGCGTGTGGTACTGCGGCGGCAAGAACAGCCCCTACATCTGGCTGCGCTGCCCCGGCAGCATGAAGAGCTGGGAGTTCTTCGACTGGCTGCTGGAGAACTGCGGCGTCGTCGGCACCCCGGGCGTGGGCTTCGGCGAGTGCGGCGAGGGCTACTTCCGCCTGACCGCTTTCGGTGACGCCGAAAAGACCAGGGTGGCTGCCGAGCGCATCAAGACCGCCATCAAGACTCTGTAAATTTTATCACACAAAAAGAGGGAGGCACCCCGCCGGGGCGTCTCCCTTTTTGCTTGCAGTTTAGCGGTTGAAGGTCGTGCTGAGGGTCGTGCTCCACTCCCCACCGGGGGCGAGGCAGGCCGCAGCAGCACGCTGCTCCCACTCCTGCGGATCGTCCACCGAGGCGGGCAGCGAGTTCCACGGCTCGATGCAGACGAAGCGCACCGGCTTGGACAGGGCCGACCAGATAAGGGTGTAGGGGAAGCCGGCCACATCGCAGACGATGCTGCGGCCCGTGTCCTTCTCGTAGATGCCCAGCGTCCTGGTGCGCAGGCCCGCCATGCAGAAGCTGTCGTTGTCGAAGAGGTCGTTGGTCAGCTGGATGGCCTGCTGGTTCTTCCACTGGTAGTAGCATTTGCCCGTCAGCAGGCCGCCCCCGCTGGCGTCGAGGATGACCGGGCTCTCGGGCTGGTCAAAGCGGAACTCGTAGTCCTCGACGGTGTGGCTGTCATCGAACGGCACCTGAAAGGCCGGGTGGTAGCCGATGCCGAACCGCAGCTCTTCGGCACCGGGGTTCGAGACGGTGAGGGTGTGGTGAAGGGTCTTTCCGTCCAGCCGGAAGGTGCTGGTGAGCACGAAGTCGAAGGGGAACTTCTCCGCCTTCATGGCCTCATCCGGGCGCAGCTCGAGCTGGATGGTGTCGCCCTCCACTTTCAGCAGGGTGTGCTCCACGTCCCGGGCAAAACCGTGCTGGCCGCCCTTGTAGGTCTTGCCGCCATGGGTGAAGCTGCCGTCTTTAAGCTTGCCCGTCCACGGGAAGAGGATGGGCGCGTGGCGCTTCCAGACCGCCGGGTCGGCCTGCCAGAGCAGCTCCTCCCCCGCCGCGTTCTTCAGGCTGACGGCCTCGGCACCGTGAGTGTCCACCGTAAGGCTCAGAAATTCGTTTTGAATGGTCGCCTGCATTTTCAGTATCTCCTTTGTCCTTCTTATTTTCCGGGGCCTGATGTTTCCAGTATACTCCCCCGTGTGCCAAAAATAAAGCCCCCTTCCCATGCTTGCACAAATCGTCACTGGGCAAAAGCCTTCACCCCTTGGGGACAGATTTCCCCCGACCGGGGGAAGCCTTTATTCGGAAGCACGATTTCCATGCTCTGCTTGCTTCAACAGGGCTGTGCCAGCGGCAGGGTGACGACAAAGGTAGTGCCGTTTTCGCTGCTGCTCTCCACAGTCACACTGCCGCCGTGCAGTACGGCGATCTCCCGCACAAGGGCAAGGCCAAGCCCCACGCCGCCCATCTCCCGGCTGCGGGACTTATCCACCCGGAAAAAGGGCTGGAAGATGCTCTCCCGGCAGTCTGCGGGGATGCCCGGGCCGGTATCCGCAACGCGCAGCACGGCAGTTTGCTTTTCCCGCCGCAGAGTGACGCGCACCGCACCGTCGAGGCGGTTATACTTAATACCGTTTTCCACCAGATTGAACACCAGTTGGTAGATCAGCGCATCACTGCCCACCATGCCCAGTTCCGCGCAGTCCTGCTGCAAGGAGATATTGTTTTTCTGGGCAAGGGGGGTCAGGTCGGTCAAAATTTCCTCCACCAGCGGTGCAAGGGCGATCTGGTCAGTACGGGAGATCGATTGCAGATTGCTCATCTCTAATAAAGTGCGCACAAGGGCGGTCAGGCGATCCAGTTGCTCCCGCAGAGAGCTGACCAGCCCGACAGTCTCGGCATCCATGGCTGGGTGCTCCTCTGCAAACAGTTCCAGCTTCGTCTGCAAAATAGCCAGCGGGGTGCGCAGCTCGTGGGCTGCGTTGCCCGCAAACTGCCGTTGTAATTCAAAGGACTGTGCCAGGCCATCCAGCATCCGGTTTACCGACCGGCTCAACTGCCCGAATTCCTGCACGGTATCTTCGTCCAGACGGACGGTAGCAATGCTGTCCTGATCGACCCGCTGCGCCTGCTGCGCAAGCTGCTGCAACGGTTTCAGAGCTCTGCCGCTGACAAAATAAGCGATGGCCGCGCTGAGGATGGTGACCACAGCAGTGATGCACCAGCCCTTGCGGCCAAAAACCACCTTTGCATCGTAGACTTCCTGTGAAAAATGCGCCAGCAGGCTGGACATTTCCTCCTGCGGGATTTCGATGGTCAAGGAATCCTCACTGCCGGGCTGATACTGCATCATAAAGCCGTTGAGGGCATCCATGCCGGTTGCACCGGTGCGGTATAAAAGCAGGTTCATGCACACGCAGGCACAGGCGATGAGCAGCGCCGTCAGCAGGGTGATGCGCCATTGCAGGGACAACCGTTTCATTGTACCTCTCCTCCGATCTCGTAGCCTTCCCCGATGCGGTTGCGGATGGGGTCGTAGCCCAGCACCGCCCGCAGCTTTTTGCGCAGGGCAGAGATATGTACCCGGATGGAGTTGCTGAAGCTGTCCACGCTTCCGTCCCAGACGTGCTCAATCAGCTCTTCCTGACTGACCGGGCGTCCCTGATGCAGCAGCAGATATTCCAGTACGCCGCTCTCCTTCCGCGTCAGGGCAAGGGTCTGACCATCCACCGTGGCAACGCGGCTGCGGGTGTTGAAGCTGAGCCGCCCGCAGCACAGGCAGACGTCCTGCTGGATGAACTTGCGCCGGGTCAGGCTGCGCACCCGGGCTTCCAATTCTGCAAGGTGGAATGGCTTGGAAAGATAATCGTTCGCCCCGGCATCCAGCCCCTCCACCTTATCTGAAATTTCACTGCGCGCTGATAAGATCAGCACACAGGTCTCAAGGTCGTGCTGCCGTAAGCTGCGCAACACCTGCATCCCGTCCACCTTGGGCAGATTGAGGTCCAGCAGTACAAGGTCGTACCGCTCTGCCGTCAGCGCTTCCAATGCGGCTTCGCCGTCTGCACAGGCGTCCACCTCGTACCCGGACAGCCGCAGCTTCCGGGCAATGTCCTCCCGCAGGGAGTGCTCGTCCTCTACCACCAAAAGGCGCATTTTGTTTTCCACCCTTCCCGTAAAAAATCCATTTCTTACGTTTTTCTTCATTATAACAGATTATAGCAGACGGTGTTAAGATTCGTGTTAAGATTTTCTTCGCAGAAATTTTATCCCGGATAGTGTATACTGGTGCCATCAAACAACAGGAGGCTATGATGTTCATGACAAAAAAACAGGCGCAGCTGCTTTTGCTTGCTGCCGGGGTACTGATGCTGCTGTTCGGCGTATGGCGGGGCGAGGCAGACACCGTATTTTCAAAAGCCATCCGGCTGTGTATGGAGTGTGTGGGCATTGGATAAGAAAAAATTAAATCCCCTTGCCCGGTTCCGGGGCTTTATACAGGCCGGAGCGACCCTTTTAACCAACATCCACCTGCCCAACTTTGCTAAAGGAACGCTGTATCAGGGCAATGGAAAATACGTCTGCGTCCCGGGGCTGAACTGCTATTCCTGCCCGGGCGCTGCCGGTGCCTGCCCAGTGGGGGCGTTTCAGGCGGTAGTGGGCTCTTCCAAATTCCGCTTTTCCTACTACATCACCGGCATTCTCATCCTTTTCGGGGTGCTGCTGGGACGGTTCATCTGCGGTTTCCTCTGCCCGTTCGGGTGGTTTCAGGAGCTTTTGCACAAGATTCCCTCTCCCAAGCTTTCCACCAAAAAGCTAAAGCCGCTGCGCTATTTAAAGTATGCGGTGCTGCTGGTCATGGTGGTGCTGCTGCCATTGCTGGCGGTCAACGAGCTGGGCATGGGCGACCCCTTCTTCTGCAAATATCTCTGCCCACAGGGCGTGCTGGAAGGCGCCCTTCCCCTCTCCCTGACCAATGCTGGCATCCGCGCCGCGCTGGGCAAGCTGTTCACATGGAAAGCCTGCATTCTGCTGGCAGTCATTATGGGCAGCGTGGCGTTCTACCGCCCCTTCTGCAAGTGGCTGTGCCCGCTGGGCGCGTTTTATGCGCTGCTGAACAAGGTCTCGCTGTTCCAGATGCGTGTAGACACCCACAAATGCGTCTCCTGCGGCGCCTGCGCAAGGGCCTGTAAGATGGACGTAGACATTACCAAGACCCCCAACCACGCCGAATGTATCCGCTGTGGGATGTGTATGAAAGCCTGCCCCACGGACGCCATCCAGTACAAGTTCGGGCTGGGAGACCAATCAAACACCGAAACAACAAAGGAGTAAAACCATGAAATTCAGCCGTGTAACCGCACTTTTGCTCAGCCTTACGCTGGCTTTCAGCCTTGCCGCCTGCGGGCAGGGCGCGTCCTCTGCATCTTCTGCATCCTCTTCTTCTGCCGCTTCCTCTGCGGCAGCGGAAACCAAGACCGAGGAGCAGCTGCTGGCCGAGGAAAACGAGATCCTTTCCGCAAACGATGCCCTGTGGGAGAAGGTGTTCGCTTCCATGGACAAAAACATGACTGAGACCACCCTCAGCACGAACTACGGCGATTTTCTGCGCAGCTCCGTGGAAAAGACAAAGGACCAATTCTCGGATGAGGAGTACAAGACCCTGACCGCCGATGCAGAAAAAATCCGTGCCATCGAGGAGCAGATTGCCACCCTTGCCCTCGCGGACGCGGCCGCTTCCGGCGCTGCCGCACAGGGCACTGCCTTCCCCCAGTTTGAGGGCAGCGATTTAGAGGGCAACCCGGTGGACAACAGTCTGTTTGCGGGCAACGCCTTTACGGTGGTGAACTTCTGGTTCAACGGCTGCAAGCCCTGCGTAGAGGAACTGGACGACCTGAACGCCCTGAACGAGAAGGTCAAGGCACAGGGCGGCGAGGTTGTCGGCATCAACACCGAGACGCTAGACGGCAACCAGCAGGGCATTGATGCCGCCAAAAAACTGCTGGCTGCAACGGGCGCAAGCTACCGCAACATCTACTTTGCCTCCGGCAGCGACGCCGGCAAGTTTGCGCTGAACATCATGGCCTTCCCCACCACCTACGTTTTTGACCGGGACGGCAACGTTGTGGGCCAGCCCCTGCTGGGCGGCATCGACAAGGAAGAAAACCTTGCCGCCCTGCAAAAAAATATTGACGCTGCCCTTGCCAAGGACAACGCCAAATAAGCTATTCTCCCCTGCCACGGAAATCAACTTTTAGAGTTCGTCCCAGAGCAGCCGGATGAGGGGCAATTTCCCGTAAGCTGCTGCTCGTTTGCGCCCTCATCAGTCACCTGCGGTGACAGCTTCCCCCCAACCGGGGGAAGCCTTTAGAGAAAATTTGATTTCTGTAATTCCCTGCCGCCTACGGGCGGCTTTTTTTGTTTGCACCGGGCATTGTCATGCACGCCCGGGCGCCGGACGGAATACGCTGGGGCAAAAGCATACTTTTACCAGCAAAGGAGCGTATCTCCATGAAGAACACCGGAACTCTCCGCATCCAGGCCTTTGCGGCCCGTCAGTCCAGCCCTGTCGAGGGTGTGACCGTCACCGTCAGCGGCGACGGCTTCACCGCTACCCGCCTGACCGACGCCGAAGGCAACGCCGACGACGTCACTCTTACCACCCCCGCCTGTGCTCTCTCGCTGGACGAGAACAACACCACGCAGCCCCCCTACGCGGTCTGTGACCTCGTGGCCTCCAAGACCGGCTACCGCACCGTCCGCATCCAGGGCGTGCAGGTCTTTCCCGGGCAGGTGACGCTGGCCCAGCCCGAGATGATACCCGACACCGAGGAGATGCGGGACACGCCCAACGTCCCCATCGTCATCCCACCCCACAGCCTCTTCACCGGCGACGGCGGCAGCGGCCCGAACCCGTTCCTCTCCTGTATGCCGCGGGTGCTGGACCGGGTCATCATCCCGAAGAACATCACCGTCCATCTCGGCAGGCCCGCCGCCTCGGCCCGGAACGTCACCGTCTCGTTCCGCAGCTATATCGCCAACGTGGCGTCCAGTGAGGTGTATCCGACCTGGGCTGACGAAAATAGCCCAGCGGGGCAGTCGAACTGTCTGCCGACTCAGAAATTCCATTCGATCGTTATTTTTTGTTCTCCGGTAAGCGTATCTTTTGGGCTGACAATAACACGATGGACCAACAGTACAACAAGTTCGCGGGTCAGGTACGAAACCTGTGCCAGTTCACGGACATGCTGCATCTGCGTCTGGACTCCACCGGTTTCTTCCTGCTGTTGTTCCAGTTCCGTTTCCAATGTATCGATCCGGGTCTCTGCCTTTTTCACTTCTTCCAGAAAGGTCTGGTTCATTTCAGAAAACTGAACGGCATCAATTAAACCTGACACCTTATCCAGATACAACTCCTGCATGGCCTTGCGCCGCCGGGCTGCTTCGCTCTTCAACCGTTTCAGCTCGTCACGCCTGGCCTGCTCTCGCTGCCGGATGGGGTCATCCTGTTCTGGAAGGGTAACTTTTTCAGGGTCAAAATAGTCTGCCGCATACGCCCGGATACGTTCCAGTACAGCATTCTCCAACGCGTCCATATCGGTACAGGTCTTGTTGCCGCACACTTCCGGTGCGCGCTGGTGCATCCGGCAGCGAACATAGCGTCTTTGTGTTCCATCCGCTCTCGGCTGACGGCCAGTTTGCTCCATGCAGCTGCCACAGCATCCACAAACCACTTTTTTTGCCAGCGGATGAATCGTTCCTTTTCCACCACTCCGAGTACGTTCTTTCAGCATCATCTGAACTGTTTCAAACGTCCCCCGGTCAATGATGGCTTCATGGGTGTTTTCTACAACAATCCACTGCGACTGAGGAAGCCAAATCGTCTTTTCAGACTTGTAACTTATCTTTTTATGCTTTCCCTGCACCATATTTCCGATATAAAGCTGATCATGTAATATTTGATATACGGTGGGACTGCTCCAAAGAGCCGCATTTGTATTCTTTAATGCACTGCGGCAATGGATGCCATGCAGCTGCTTATAGGCTGTTGGGCTTGGAATTTTTTCGTCATTCAGGATGCGTGCGATCTTGTGTGCGCCGATCCCGTTAAGAGCCATGGAAAAGATCCGCCTTACCACTTCGGCTGCTTCCGGGTCGATGATGAGTTTTCCTTTTGCATTTGGGTCTTTGCAGTATCCATACCGTGCAAAAGAGCCGATGAACAGCCCCTCTTTCCGCTTGTGGTCAAGCACCGAGCGGACATTGGTGGACAGATCTTCCAGATACCACTCGTTGATCAGGCCGTTGATCTGGCGGGATTTTTTGTTCGCGGTATCGTTGGTATCCACATGGTCTACCACCGCAATGAAGCGGATGCCCCACTCCATGAACTTTCCGTGCAGATATTTTTCCACGAGTTCCATGTCACGGGTGAAACGGGATTGCGTTTTGGCCAGTACCACATCAAACTGATGTTCGCTTGCGGCTTGCAGCATCGAATTGAATGCCGGACGGTTCCGGTCGATGCCGGAATAGTCCTCATCCGAATAGATCTGGTAAATATCAAGCCCTTTCTCCATGGCGTACTGGAGCAGCATCGACTTTTGATTCTGAATGCTCTCCGATTCACCAATTTTATCTTCATCTTCTTTGCTCAGGCGGCAATAAATGGCTGCTTTCATGATTTGCCCCCCTCTTTTTGTACACGAGCATCCATGCGCAGCATAACGCATCCCTCCTTCAAATTCAGGGATGCCACATCAGGCGCAGGATCTTGAAGGAACGGCATTGAGCAATCCATCGATGATATATCGCTCAAATTCCTTTTGAAACCGTTCTTTGCGCTGTTCGTTGTTGTCCGAACGAAATTTTTCGTGCAGAATAAAAGGAGTTTTTTTCATCGAATCCCCCTTTTCGGTCCATCTGGTCGTGATATGTGTCACTTCAGTCTATTTCCAGTCAGCGAAATTCAGAACTTTCCATATTTTTCATGCAAAATATTGCAAGACGTTCAAAATCAACTTGAAACGCCTTTGCCGCAATGGTACAATTATACTGTCATTTTATGGAAACTCGGCGCAAAGCCCCGTGCGGACAGACCGCAAGCGTCGGAGTTCCTGTGGGATGTGTAAGAATAGCTAAGGCAGCACTGCGCTACTGCACCTGCGTAGTATTGCTTTCCGAAAATGTGAGAAAGTATATTTATATGATGAAAAAGATCTCCCGCCGCTCGTTTTTACAGGTCTGCGGCATTACTGCGGCAACGGCAGCACTGACCGCCTGCGGCGGTAAGACCGAAACAGCTAAAAAAGACGCTGCTCACGAAGCCATCACCTTTATGGCACCTTATAAGGAGATAGAAGCCTTTATTGAGCAGGTACACAGCGTTTACCCGGAAGTGAACATCGAGGTCGTGCCCTACAGCGGCGATAACACCACCACCTGTCTGCAGAATATGTTTGCGGCGGGCGACCTGCCGGACGTCTGCACCTTGACCTACTATGACCCCCGGATCGATCTGGTCTCCAACAAACTGCTGGACCTTTCCGGCTACGATTTTACGGATAACTATGTGGAGTCCCGTCTGCAGGACGTGTTCGACAACGGTGCCATCTACCTGCTGCCCTCGACCTACAACTGCTACGGCATCACCTACAACAAGACCCTGCTGAAGAAATACGGCTGGGAGCTGCCCAATTCTTTCGCTGAACTGGAAGAACTGGCTGCAAAGGCAAAGGAAGCCGGGGTCGATCTCTGTCTGTCGCAGATCCAGTATCCGGGCTACGGTTTCCAGTACCTGTGCAACATTGCAGACGCCGATTTCCTCGGCACACTGGACGGCAGGCTGTGGCAGCGGGATTATCTGTCCGGTAAGGCGAATGTCAGCAATACCCCCGGCATGATGCAGGCCATGGCCTATGTCCAGAAGTGGAAGGACATCGGGATGCTAAACGACTCCGGCGACGCTCTTGACGACAATGTGACCCGGCAGAGGATGGCCGAGGGGAACACCCTGTTTTTGATCGGAAACACCAACGGCATTGTGGAGGCAGACGGCAACGCCGATAAATTCGGCCTGATGCCGTATCTTTCCGAGGACGGCACCCAGAATGTTTTTGTGCTGAATGTGAACCGCTTCTACGGTCTGAATAAAAAGCTGGAGCAGGATCCCCAGAAGCTGGAAGATGCGCTCAAGGTGATGCGTGTGCTTTCCACCGTTGCAGGCACCAGCGCTCTGCAGCCCGCAACGGTGCTGAAAAGCAGCCTCCTGCCCTTCAAGGACGCAAAAGCGGACGGCACCTACTATGCCGACATCGCCGATGCCCTGAACGCAGGCAACACCGCGCCCTTTATCTATTCCGGCTGGGAAAACACCATCGTGACCACCGGTCTTAAAATGCTGGACTTTATCAAGGGCGATGCTACCATGGAAGATGTGATCCGTCAGATGGACGAGGATCAGGATAGCGTAGTGAACAACACCCCGGATACCATCACCACCGTCACCGAAGAACTTTCGCAGGAGGATTGCGCCATGCTGGTGGGTCGCTGCTTTGCACAGGCTACCGGCAGCGACCTTGCGCTGGTCTCGCTGAGCACATGGATCCCCGGCAACCCCACCGATCAGAACCATCACGGCGTAGCGGCCAAACTGTACGCCAAGGATATTACGGATTACGACCTTTCGGTCATTCTGCCCACCGGCTGGAACCGCACCATCCAGACCGTTTCCCTGACCGGGCAGCAGATCAGCGACCTGCTTGCTTCTGGTTACGATGCCTACGGCAACGGCAAGGGCTACCCCTATGTGCTGGTAAGCCCGGTGCAGCCGGAGACGGGCAAAACCTATCAGGTTGCCATATGCGGTGTGAGCGACCAGTTGGCTGCGGAGACCACGGTCACAGACAGCGGTGTGGTGGGTATGGATGCCGCAAAAGCCTTCTTTGGCGCATACACCACCATCAGCCGGGCAGATACCGCATGGAGTTAAACAGAACAGACAGGAGATACTGGATGTGAACAACAAAATCTATAAAAAGCTGTTTGGTGGCTTCGGCTTTGTCATCATCGTGTCGCTCCTGACCCTTTTTGTCATGAGCCAGACCTACATCCAGAACCTTGTCTACCATGAGCGGCTGAGCCAGATGGAAGAGGTCACCCACCAGATGTTCCGCAATCTGGAGGATGTCATCGACACCCACTGGGACGAGGTGGATGTGCAGTGCAATTATTTGTACTACACCCCGCTAAAGACCGATGCCGATCTCTACCGCTATCTGAAAAAGCTGCCCGAGCTTTCCAATTACCATGAAAAACAGGTCGAATTGATTGCCGTGGATACTGCCGGATATTATTATACCGAGTATGGCCGCATGGGGCTGCTGCGGGGAATGAACTATCTGGAAAGCGCACCGGAGCGGGTCAGCTATGTTTCCAACTCGCTGACCAAGGACGACTCCTGGATGGTGTTTCTGGAACAGCTCTCCACCCCCATCACACTGCAAAGCGGAGAAAAAGAGATCACCCTGCGCTACTTTGGCATCTCCCAGAGCATGACCCAGCTGAACGATTATTTTCGCTGTGACGCCTACGAAAACAGCAACAGTGTCTATGTGCTGGACAACAACGGCTTTAAGCTGTTCAACGCCAATGACACCGAGCTGCTGAAGGGACACAACGTATACACCGTCCTCTCCCGGATGTCCTATCTGCACGGCTCTTCCTTTGCGGGGGCAAAGGAGCGGCTTACCCGCACAGGCTCCTGCTATTCCAACGCCGTGCTGGATGGGACTGAGTATTTCTACGCCCTGAAGCAGATGGAAAACGCCCAGTGGACACTGGCGTTCCTTGTTCCGGCAGAATATGTGGCCGTGAATACGCAGAAGCTGGTCAACATCGTCATGGTCATCATCATCGTCATTGCGATGATGTTCTCGGTCATAACAGTTTTTGTCGGCTGGTTTCTCCTGCGGCAAAAGCAGAAACAGGAGCTGCGGGCTGAAAAAGAAGCGAACCTCCGTCTGGAACAATACAACATCCATCTGACGCAGGTAAACGATGAGCTGCGGCAGGCGCAGGTCGTTGCAGCAGAGGCTTTGCAATCCGCAGAGCGCGCCAGCAAGGCCAAGACGGACTTCCTCTCCAACATGAGCCACGACATCCGTACCCCCATGAACGCCATCATCGGCATTACCACCCTGATGAAAAACGAGCTGCACCAGCCGGAAAAGCTGGCCGAACATCTGGGCAAGCTGGAAACTTCCGGTCAGCTGCTGCTGGGCATCATCAACAATATTCTGGATATGAGCCGCATCGAGAGCGGCAAGACCACCCTGAATGTGGAAAAAATGAACCTGCCCCAGCAGGTCAGCCAGCTGGACAGCATCATCCGTCAGCAGGCAGGCCAGCGCCGCCAGACCTTTACGGTAAACACCCATCTGCAGCACGAAAACGTACTGGCAGACCCCAACCGCCTGAATCAGGTGCTGATGAACATCCTCTCCAACGCGGTCAAATATACGCCCAAGGGCGGGCATATCCGGTTGGAGGTGGAAGAGCTGCCCCGGAACGAGCACTTCGCCCGGTACCGCTTTGTGGTGCAGGATGACGGCATCGGCATGAGCGAGGAGTTCCAAAAGACCCTTTTTGACCCCTTTACCCGTGAGGAAAAATCCGGCACCAATAAGGTGCAGGGTACCGGCCTTGGCATGGCCATCACCAAGAGCATCGTAGACCTGATGGGCGGCACCATCCACGTGGAGAGCACCACCGGCAAGGGCACCCGCTTTGAGGTCGTGCTGGAATTTCCCATTGATGCCGAAGCAGATACGGTGCAAGAGGCACAGGTGCTCCCGGAGGAAGAAGAGACCGCTTCTCCTCTGTCCGGCATGAAGTTCCTCTGCGCCGAGGATAACGCCATCAACGCCGAGATCCTGGAGCTGCTGCTGGAATCCAAGGGCGCACACTGCAAAATTTACCCCAACGGTCAGGAGATCGTGGATGCCTTTGCCAGCGTCAAGCCCGGCGAGTATGACATGATTTTGATGGACGTGCAGATGCCGGTGATGGACGGCCTGGAGGCCACCCGCCGCATCCGCAGCAGCGAAAACCCGCTGGGCAGGATCATCCCCATCCTTGCCATGACCGCCAACGCCTTTTTGGAAGATATGCAGAAGAGCAAGGAAGCCGGGATGGATGTACATCTCTCCAAACCCGTGGACATTGCAGCGCTGGAACAGACCGTAAAACACTTCCGCGTTACCCCCCCCCATTAAAAAATAGCGGAAACGCGCGTTTCCGCAGATGAAACACACAAATGATGTAAATAATGTAGAAGAAGGTCAGAACGTGAATACACTTTCCGAGATCGAGGAATATTACAAAGCGCGTGAGCAGCAGCTGTTGAAAAAACTTCATCGACAGGAAGCTGCTCTTGCCGCAGCGGAGCAAACGCTGAAGCGATTGACCGAAAATCAGAAAGCACCGATGGACGAAACCACCGAGCAGCGTACTGCACAGGAGCAGGCATTCAAAGAAAAACTCTATCGGGATCCGCTGACAGGAATTTACAACCGCCGCTATTACGAAGAAGTTGTCCGTAAATCCATCGGCCCGGCAGGGATCGCGCTGATAGATGTGGACGATTTCAAGATCTGCAACGATACCTATGGGCATTACGCCGGAGATATGGCACTGAAAACGGTGGCAAACACCATCCAGTCCTGCATCCGGGCGTCGGACCTGCTCATCCGCTATGGCGGAGACGAATTTCTGCTGGTGTTATCCGGCATTCCGGGAGACTTTTTGCAGACCAAACTGGAACAGATCCGCACCGCCGCGCAGATGGCATCTGTACCCGGCTATTCGCATTTCCGTATCTCGCTGAGCATTGGCGGAACGATACAGTCCCTCGCCGACCCTATGGAAAATATCGTTCGCCGGGCGGATTGGCTGATGTATCAGGCAAAGTGCCGCAAGAATGCCGTCATGGTGGAGGTTCCGGGGCATAACCTGGCGGCTTTGGAAAAACTTTTGCAGAACAAGTCACAGATCTTACTTGTGGATGACTCCGCAATGAACCGCATGATGCTGACAGAGATCCTGGGGGATAGTTACCACATTCTGGAAGCAGAAAACGGACGGGAATGCATGGAAAAATTGCAGGCAGAAGCCGGAAACATTGCACTGGTGCTGCTGGACATCAATATGCCCGTTATGGACGGCTTTGAAGTGCTGAAAGCCATGAATGCCAACCACACCATCGAGGATATCCCGGTCATTATGATCTCCAGCGAGGACTCCGATGCGACGATCCGGCGTTCCTATGAGCTGGGCGCAAGTGATTATGTCAATCGCCCCTTCGACGCTCGTATCGTGTACCGCCGTGTTACCAACACCATCAAGCTGTACGCCAAGCAGCGGCGGCTGGTGCAGATGGTCTCTGAGCAGATCCGCGCCCGTGAAAATAATACGGATATGCTGGTGGGTGTACTGAGTCATATCGTAGAATTCCGCAACGGCGAAAGCGGCGCCCATGTGCGGCACATCCGTATCATCACCGAGCTGCTGCTCCACCGTCTGTTGGAGATCAGCAGCAAATACTCTATCACTGCGGAACAGCAGGATATGATCCCGCTGGCTTCTGCCCTGCACGACATCGGAAAAATCGGCATTGACGAAAAGATCCTTAATAAGCCCGGCAGGCTGACCCCGGAGGAATTCGAGGTCATGAAGACCCACAGTATGCTGGGAGCCAAGATGCTGCATGATCTGGATAATTTTGCAGAGCAGCCGCTGCTGCAAACGGCCTACGAGATCGCCCGCTGGCACCACGAACGCTGGGATGGGCGCGGCTACCCGGATGGGCTGAAGGGCGATGAGATCCCCATCAGCGCACAACTGGTCTCGCTGGCTGATGTGTACGATGCACTGACCAGCGAACGCTGCTACAAAAAAGCCTTCTCCCACGAAAAAGCCGTGCAGATGATCCTAAACAGCGAGTGCGGAGCGTTCAACCCGCTGCTGCTGCAATGCCTGACGGATATTCAGGCTGACCTGAAAGAAGAATTACAGCAGCACAACTGAGCAATGGATGCAATAAAACAGGAGAACAAAACGCCCAAATGAAACACAGAATCTCACGCCGTGCATTTCTGCGCGGCTGCACGCTGCTGGCGGCATCTGCTGCCGTCGGCAGTCTGACTTCCTGCGGCGGAACGAACGCGAAGGACAGCGGTCTTCCGCAGATCATTGTGGGAAGCGATACCTATCCACCCTATATTTATCTGAACAATGACGGCGTTCCCGCCGGGATCGACGTGGAGATCGCCACCGAAGCGTTCCGCCGCATGGGGTATGCTGCCCGGTTTGAAACGATCGACTGGGAGCAGAAAACAAATCTTGTGGAAAGCGGCGCCATCGACTGCATCTGGGGCTGCTTTTCCATGCAGGGACGCGAAGAAATGTACCGCTGGGCGGGACCCTACATGGTGAGCCGTCAGGTGGCTGCGGTGGATGCCGACAGCAGCATCCGGACACTCGGCGACCTTGCCGGAAAGACCATCGCCGTGCAGAGCACCGGCAAACCGGAGGAGATCTTTCTCAGCGGCTCCGACCCGCGCATCCCGCAGACCGTCGAGGTGTTCAGCACCGAAGACCGCAGCGTGCAGTATGCGATGCTGGCCTGCGGCTATGTGGATGCCATCGCCGCCCATGAGACGGCCATCCTGCAATACATGAAGGACAATTCCGTGGAGTTCCGCATCCTCGAGGAACCGCTGCTGGTCACCGGGCTGGGCATCGCCTTTGCAAAAAACGACAGCCGCGGGCTGGACACCCAGCTGAACGCTGTTCTTGCACAGATGCGCACAGACGGCACACTGGAGCAGATCCTTGGCAAGTATCTTGAACATGCTTCGCAGTATCTGGAGGTGGACACCATTGGCACGTAAAAACAGAACCATCTCAGATACATGGAGATGGGGGCTCTATCTGGTCATCGGTGTGCTTTTTATGGCCGTCGTCGTTTTTTTCTCGAGTTGGCAGGCACTGCACGCAACGGAGGCTCGTTTCTGTCAGATTCTTGATTTTGTCAAATCGCAGTCCACCAGCTTTGAAAAGCACAACGATACGGTTGTGGCCAAAACGCTCCGCCGCACGGCGGTATCGGTGCATCAGCTGGCACAGGACCCTGCACTCGACCTTTCCGACCCGCAGTGCCTGAACAGGCAGGCAGAGCTGCTCTGGCTCACAGGTATTTCAGTTCTGTCTCCGGACGGTACGCTCCTGTGCGAATCCACAACGAACGGCATCGGCTATGCCCGGTTTGGAGAGCAGCTCAAGAATGATATGGTTCTGGACGTTTTCTCTTACCCGCAAAAGACCTACCTGAAGCGGGTCCTGCTGGAGGATGGGTCTGCCGTGGATGTTGCGGCACACCGGGCAGAAGGCAAAGAGGTCATCCTGCTTGCCTACCGCTATACCCCGGCAGAATTTATAGAGGGAACGGCCTTGTCCATCCAGAGCGTACTGGACGGCTACTCGGTTGAGACCAGCGGCACATTGTTCATCGTGCAGAACAATCAGGTCATCGCCTCTAACCGCCCGGAGCTCATCGGGCAGGATGCTGCGGACAGTCCGCTGGTGCGGGAGATCCGCAAAGCCGGGGCTGCCAAAACGCTGACCCATACCCACGATTGGAACGGCTCCGGCTGCTATTTTGGAATGTACTGCCACGGAAGGTCTTTCGATCTCTACGCGTATACGGATGAAAAATCCGTCTCCCGTGAATCGTTTCCGTTGATTTTGATGGCGCTGGCCGGTTACATCCTGCTTGTAATGGTCCTTTGGGTGCTGCGCAGACGCTCCGTGCAGGAGATGGAGCAGCAGAAGAAAGAGCAGGAGAAGAAGTATCAGGCTCAGCTGGAGGAACAGAACCGCAAACTGGAGATCTCACTCCAGCACGAGGGTGCGGCAAACCGTGCCAAGCGGGAGTTCCTGTTCAATATGAGCCACGATATTCGCACCCCCATGAACGCCATCATCGGCTTCACCTCGCTGGCTGCGACCCATATTGATAATAAGGAACAGGTGCTGGACTACCTGAAAAAGATCTCTACCTCCAGCCAGCATCTGCTTTCCCTCATCAATGATGTGCTGGATATGAGCCGCATCGAGAGCGGAAAAGTAAAAATTGAAGAAAAAGCGGTGCATCTGCCGGACCTCGTCCACGATGTGCGCTCCATCATCCAACCCGATGTTTCTGCAAAGCGGCTGTCGCTTTTCATCGATACCATGGACGTGGAGAACGAGGACATCATCACCGACCCGATGCGGCTGAACCAGATCTTGCTGAACATTTTGTCCAACGCCATCAAGTTCACTCCCACAGGCGGTACGATCAGCATCCGCATTGCCCAGAAGAACGGTGCGCCCAAGGGCCGTGGCTGCTATGAGTTCCGCATCAAGGACAATGGCATTGGTATGAGCGAAGAGTTCCAGAAGCACATCTTTGAGGCGTTCAGCCGGGAGGAAAGCTCCACCGTCAGCGGCATTCAGGGTACCGGCCTGGGCATGTCCATCACCAAGAACATTGTGGATATGATGGGCGGCACCATTGCGATTGAAAGTGAACCGGGCAAGGGCAGCGAATTCATCGTAGATCTCTGCTTCGCACTCAGCGGACAAAGGGTGGAGCCCAAGCAGCTCCCGCAGTTGGAAGGGCTGCGCGCATTGGTTGCAGACGACGATACCGACACCTGCCTGAGCGTCAGCACCATGCTGTCCAAGATCGGGATGCGGCCGGAGTGGACGATCTCCGGCCGGGAAGCGGTGATCCGCACCCGATACGCCATGGAGCAGGGCGACGAATTCAGCGTCTACATCATCGACTGGCTCATCCCCGATATGAACGGCATCGAGGTCGTGCGGCAGATCCGCAAGGTGATCGGGAAAAGCTGCCCTATCATCATTCTGACGGCCTACGATTGGACGGATATTGAAGAGGAAGCCCGCGCTGCCGGAGTGACCGCCTTCTGCGAAAAGCCGCTGTTCCTTTCCGAACTGCGCAGAGTGCTGGCAGAGCCGTACGGTGCAGAGCCTGCCTGTAAGCCAGCGCAGCCAGCTGCCGCCCGCCGGGGTGAACTTGATGGCGTTGGACAGCAGGTTCAGCAGGATCTGGTTCAGCCGGGTCTTATCGCAGTAGACATCCTCGTCGGTCACATCCATCGCGTCCATATAAAGCTCCAGCTGTTTTGCGTAGATCTGCCCGCTGACAATGGTTTTCAAATCGTGCAGCACATCCGAAAGGTTGACTTCCACTTCTTCCAGATGGAGCTTTCCGCTTTCGATGCGGCTCATATCCAGCACATCGTTGATGAGCGAGAGCAGATGGTTGCTGGAAGCAAGGGTCTTGGCCAGATAATCCTTCACCCGCTCCTTGTCGTCGATATTGCTGATCGCCAGTGTGGTAAAGCCGATGATGGCGTTCATGGGGGTGCGGATGTCGTGGGACATATTGGAAAGGAAAGTGCTCTTGGCGCGGTTGGCAGTCTCGGCGGCGGCAACGGCATCCGAAAGCGCCTGATTTACCTGTTTGTCGGCGGTGCGGTCGGACATGACAAGGATGTATTTGGTCCTGCCCTCCACCTCGCTGCCTATGGCGATGTTATGGAACCAGCGGCGCTCTTTGGTTTCCAGATGCTCAAACTCGAAATCCCATTCCCGCTGCTGTCCGCTGAGAAGCCCATCCAGAAAGTTTTTGCCCTGCTCCGGGGCGCCCAGCTTGTCCAGAGCAAAGGCATTTTGCCGGACTTCTTTCCACGGGATGCCCAGCAGACGCTCAATGTTCGGGCTGACATAATCCACCTTGGAGGTCTCTGCGTCCAACATCAGGAAAACGTCGTCCACGTTCAGCGAGAGCTTCTGGAACAATTCATCCCGGTACAGGAGCTTGGTGTTCTTCTGGCGCAGTGCAGTATGGCCTCTGCGCACAACGAGCAGAATGGCCAGCGCGGCAAAGCCAAGGACAATGCCCGCCACGATCTGCACCGTATGGAACCACAGCTTATCCAGATTGGCATTGACGATGCTGACCGGGACAAGTCCCAGCATCGTCCAGCTCTGGACCGCCGTGCCCTCGTAGACCAGATAATAACTGGTATCGCCCAGCTTTAACTTCATGTTTCCGCTGTCGCCCTGTGCAAAGGCATTGGACAGATCAAGGATCTGCGCCTCGGAAAGGTCGGAATGGTCGCGCAGCATCGCAACGAAGTTGTAGATCGTTTCCGTGCGGTTTACGGAATTGTCGATGACCACCCGCCCATCCGGGTAGATGACATAGTTGCTGGCATTGCCCTGAAAGGCAGAGTTGTCCAGTAATCTCAGCACCTCATCATTGTAATAGGTGATGGCAACGGCATCGTAGGCAAAGCCCCGGTAGCTGCCCTGCGTTTCGGGACAGATGAACGCCAGCATCTGGGGCTTGCCGGGCAGAGCCGTATTCATCACAATATCGTTACCGTCGGCAAGCTCTTCGTCCAGATTTGTCTGCAGGCCAAGGTAGCCCGTTTTCCCGGTCACGGTCATGTAGTTGCCGTCATAGGTAAGAAAGTAGAATTCGGCAAACCCAGCCTCCTGCTGTGCCGCCCTGATATACGCCTGTATTTCGGCCTCATCCGAGGTACTTTCCAGAAAGCCGTTGTACAGATGCAGATAGGTCAGGTTCTTGCGTACCATCTCTTTCAGCATATTATTGGATTTATGCAGCACCTCTTCCAGATGCGAGGTGCTTTCCTGATAGATGGTCTGGGACACAAACGAGATGTACTGGACACTGAAACCGACTGCCAGAAAGATCAGAAGAAGGATGGCAGCAACAGGGAGCCATTTTTGCCGGGGATGGCAGTTTCGTTTGGATTCGTGCTTTTCGTCTACCATCCCGCTCACCTCAACGTAATGTAGTTTTCAGGCTCTGCAAGCGCTGCGCCGCCGCCGGAGACATAATCGCGCCATCTGTTTTTTACCCATGTATCTCCGTCCAAAGACGTGCCGCTCTCGCTCGCAAGCAGCGCTTCCATCTGTTTTTCCGCTGCCAGACAGGTCACGGTAACGGTGTCGTCGTCCTTCAGCGGCTGTCCATTCCGGGTGATGCCGGTCAGGGTATAGCTGCCGCTTGCCTCTTTGACCTCCACGGCAATGCCGCTGACCACCGGCAGAGAGCCGCGGTTGAAGGGTACAAACCCACCCTTGCAGCCCTCCACAAAGGCGCGGACGGTCTCCTTCAGCTCTGCGCCGGTCATGGTGCGCTGGCGGGACATCAGACCGTTGGGCATGATCATGGAAGCGGCCATTTTCTTGTTATAATCTGCCTGCAGCACACTGCCGGTAAAGCTGTTTGCGGTGGCAAGCAGCACATCGGTGCCATAAACGCCCCGCAGCGTGTTCGCCATAACGGAGAAGGAGGCGCTGCCGCCGTTTGCGTGGAAGACATTGGAATAGCTCTTCCCGGAGGTCAGCACGATCTCGTCATCGTCAGGCGTTTCTTCGGCAAGAAGCCGGGCATTGAACGCACGATAAGCCTGCCGTGCCGTGTACTCGCCCGCGATCATTTTGGAGACAACGTCCTTGGAGACGGCAAAGAAATCGTTGGAGGCGATGCGGATATACATGTGGTTTTCTTCCACCACATCGCGCACGTCCTTCATGTACTCGGTCAGGCGCAGAGGGACATTCTGACTGTAGCTCAGCACATCCTGCCCGTCAGCAACGATGCGGCTCTGCGCCTCCTCGGAGAGCATGACGTTCAGCACCTTCATGGCTTTTTCGCGGCGCGCGGTGTCCTGCTCGAGGTCACGGTTCAGAGCGATCTGGAAATACGGGGTGGTCATGATCCACTTTTCGCCGTTCTGGCTGAAGAAGGGCAGGAAGATCGTGTCGATGCCCTCATCCTGAAACATCTTGACACCGGCAGAGCTGCCAAAGTACATGGCAGCTTCTCCATTCCGGAACATCCCGGTCACATCGTCGTAATTCAACGCAAGATCGTCTGCCGTGAGGTGGGTATCCTGAATGAACTGCGCCATCCGCTCAAACGCCCCCGGCCACACGGTGTCGTCCAGACCCACCCGTTCGGTGCTGGCAGGGTCGCTGTAAGCAGTGCGCCACTTGCGCCCATCAGTCGTGGTAAGCTCGGCAGCGGAAAGCCCCTGCAGCGTTTCCATGCAGGTATAGTCGTAGGTATAATCGGCGGTAAAGCCGCGGATGCCTACTTTTTCAAACGCCTGACAGGCCGAAACGAAGCTCTCGTAATCGGTGGGCAGAGGAATATCGTACTGCTCAAAAAGGCTGCGGTTGACCACAAAGCCGTGGGCATCGGCGCAGACCGGCAGCCAGTTCACGCTGCCGTCCTCGTTTTTGAAGCTGTTGAGGTAGGTGTTGTACACAGCGCCCGCCTCGTTGGTCAAGGCAAGGTTCATCAGGCTGTCCTTCAAGGGAGCCGCATCGTGCAGCGAGAAGCGGCAGCTGGTGATGATATCCGGCAGACCGCCGTTCTCCTGCAAAAACTTGTAAAAATCCAAATCGTTGTTGCCCACGATGAATTCAATATTTACATCCGGCAGCTGGGACTGGATATAGGGCGCATAGGTTTCGTACAGGCTGGTACTCCACAGATACACCTGAATGGTCTGGGCATCCTCCTGCTTTTCCACATTTTCGGCGGTTTTTGTTCCGCAGCCGGTCAGCAGAGAGACCGCCATCACCAGTGCCATAAGCACGGAAAACAGGCGGTGCAATGTTCTTTTGTTCATCAAATCGTTCTCCTCACAACTCTTGGGCAGCTGTCGTTCTGCACTCCCGAATACCGCAAAAAGGCATAGGTACAGCACGACAGAGATATAGGATTATATTACCACCGCCATGAGGGATTTTCAATAAAATTTCATATATTGATTCACAAAAGCAACGCATGTTCGATTCCTTTGCGTCAGTCGATGCGGCTTTTTGTATCAACGCACATGGTGGGCGGAAAACTGTGGGGGCAGCCTGCGTTACTGAACCGCGCGGATGGCTTCTATCGTGATGTTGTACTGTTCTGTCACACGGTCAAACCATTCCTTTGAGCCTTCCAGTGTGCCCGCACGCAGCACCTCGGTCAGCTCATAGGTGGGCTGATAGAGATTGGTAAAGCCAAGGTTCTGGCATACCCCCTTGAGCGTGTGTGCCGCACGGAATGCTTCCTCTACATTTTCTTCCTTTAATGACCGCTCCAGCTTTGGATAACTGTCATCGTCCAAAAACATTCTGGCAAATTTACGGATCATCCCCTCACTGTACAACCGCTTGAGCACATCCTCATAGTCTGCACCCATTTTCTTATAGCATTCCTGGATCGTCATAGTCCCCTGCGCATCCTTTCTTATATATAGCGTGATTGTAACATTATCGCGGATGCGTTTCAAGAGAGTTTGCTTGTAAAGGCTACTAGTTTTCTATTATTAGTGATTGACAAAAAGCCGACGCAGATACCTCACA
>OKVE01000206.1_pt1 | contig 23068 bp, 15 predicted proteins | sample 1604781 | NCBI WGS metagenome assembly OKVE01 (sample SAMN01760918, study PRJEB22395) | human gut metagenome
TTAGCTGGCCCAGGATACAGTTGAGATAATATTCCTTGAAGTTGCGGTAAGTACCAAAATGATAGCATACAAGTATGGTTTTTATCTCGCTTTCTGACATGCGGCCCTTACGGTTCCTGTGCATTATGCCATTATTACATGCTGATGGCAAATGCAGATTTTTTTGAAAGTTCGATACCCAAATTCATCGATAATACAGAAAATTTCCGAAACTTTGTCCTTGGTAATCATCGCTAATATTATTTGTAACTATTTGATTTTCATCTATAAAGATACAAAATATTTTCGAGATTACCAATTTTTACAGGTGGTATTTTATACCGAACTCGCGTACAAGTCGTTTATAGTCAACAAAACGGCAATAATAAGTTTCACCAAAAACGACATAACGCTTGCCGGAAACCACACCGTTCCCATCGGAAGAGCATACTCTGCCAACTTCGTAAGCTGCATGAGCGGCGACGGCAACGCCGATAAATAACAACTGCATAAAAGCAATCAGGCTCCGGCTTGACTAAAGCCGGAACCCATGCTAAAAACAGATTGATTTTCAGATACATGCGTTTGCTAAAACGTATGGCACACCACTACCGTCTTTACACCTGCGTCGGGGTATTTAGCCTTGTAATATTCTGTAAGGTCTTCATAAAGCCACGGGTGAACGTTTGTGCCGGCAGTGGTCATATAATGTTTATCATTCATGACAGGCGCTGAAGTATTATTGTCGTCTCCACGCTCAACCATAAACACATCATAAGAACGGTATTCGGTTTTAGCATCATTCAATATGCAATAGAATGTCCACTCCATTGACGACAAAACCTGACCGTCGGGCGGAAGGAGCTTGTAAGATTCGGGGAATTCAGAACTATCTACGTTTTTCCTTGAAACCGAACCATAGGCCCTGACGTCATTATTCGCGTCTGCCAACAGCCAGTTGGCATTATCATAGGCAAAGACGTAAGAACATCCGAAAGGTATGCTGCGGTTATTACGGATGTCGTTCTCTATAACGGCTTTGTTGTCAGCCTCAACGGCATAGCGCACCTCCACGGGATTATAACACTGCTCATCGATAAAGCTTCCTGGCAGTCCTTCGCTCTGTTTCTCGGTCTTGTTCACCAGTTCGAGCATTTTGTATTCAGTCCACGACGGTTCGCTCCTTCTTTCGTCATAATAGCTTGTCTCGCTGACACGCAGCTCATACTCATATCCTTCCTCATAATCAAAGTCGGAAATATACATAAGCGGCTCCCATGTCTGCGAGCCTTCTTTCCTCACTGCATAAGCCTCTGTGAAGGAGTCGCTGCCACTAAAAATTGCGTATGCTAGTTTCTTAGATGCCACAGTCATAACATATTCCTTATGGCCGGTTATCTTTACGCCGTCTTCTTCATTATCTTCGTTCAGGCATCCTGCAAGACAGAACGCACCTGCCAACAACAGCAGCACTGACAACCATTTAACTCTTTTCATATCATAAGCCCTTTTAATTGAACCATATTATATATTTCACTCAGCAGCACCAATCTCAAACCTTACCGACTGCGGCTCGCTTTCGGTTACAAAAATCTTCTTTACAGGCGTAACGGCATCGTAAGAGCCTACCCCGCCCTTCATGCATCCGATGTATATGCTGTTTGAATCGTTGAGCGCGCACGGCACCCTGAACGTCTGCTCCCTATCTGACGTCATCGTTACGGGACAGTCCATCATCACACGGCCGTCGCGATAATAGGAATTAAAAGGCAGTTGGTCGCCGCCATATTTTATCAGATTAGACACCACAAACTTGTCTTTCGTGTCTATCTTGCCGTCATTGACAACGGTTATGTCTATCCAGCGCTTACGCGGAACATAGAGGTTGTGAATATAATACTTGCCTCTCTCAAAATGGCTGTTATAGTAATAAAAATACAGTTTTTGCCCGTTATTGTCTGATTTGATGTCTTTCGGCATGATATACTTGTCTTCCGGAAGTGAAGAAAGGTCAAAGGTAAGATAAAAACTTCGCGCCACTGACGCGTCGTTGCCATTGTCGCGCAATTCATCGCCACGCAACTCAAAGTACAGACGATAGTTGCCTTCATTATCTGTCATGCCTTCAGCCTTGTGACGCGTAGTCTGCTGCCCTAACCATGCCGACTCTTTATAGTCGAGACTAACCTTCACTCCGGCAAGAGGCATGCCGTCGGCACTACGTGCCACGCCACTTATCATGGTGCTGCTCGTGGTAGGTCCCGATATCAGATCACTCTCCTCATCGCATGAGACAAGGCAAAAAACACACGCTATCAGCCAAAAGAAATTAATAAAGCTGCAAGTTTTCATATTCAAGATTTTTAAGATTTTGTCTACATACTAAACTCATTTGTTTACAAAACCTTGCATCTGCGAATAAAAAAACTTGCAGCTTAAGCTATTTTAAAGAAAATATGTTACACAAACCAAATATGCCAAATGCCTGTTTACTTCTGCCCTGACATCTTGACAAACGCCTTCAGCATATCGCACCTTGTAGTGTAATCGTCAACATACTTCGGATGTTCCTTCGCGAAATTATGCAGCGCTGTCATTGCCTTATACTGACTTGAAGCCGGGCGCGGGATGTAGACGGGATTGTAGTCGCTGTCGTATTTCACTTCAAACCACGGGTCTTTGTCTACAAATGCCAATGCATAAAGAGCCTTGTAGCGCAGGCTGAGGTCGGAAGACACGGCACACTGATTGAGACATTCAACCGTCTTGCGGGCAAAGTCGAGCTCGCCGGTGCGTGCGCTGTCGTAAATGCTGTGGGCATAATGCGTAAGGAACCAGCAGTCGCCGTAGCATGATGCCTGATAATATCTTACGGCAAGGTTGTATGCCTGTTCGTCTTTATCCTTTCCCGAACGCGCAAGACTGTAGCCCGACTGCATCTGAATCATGTCCTTACAGTATTTCAGTTTCAGATTCTGCTTAGGCTCGCCCATCTCCGGACCGTCGGTGTCGGGCAGGTTAGGCAACTGACGGTTAAACCAGCGCGGCACGTCGTAAACTCTGTTTGCCATATACCAGCTGATGTTCTGTTTTGAAAGATAAGCCACAGACACGCGCTCAAGATAAGGCACTGCGTCGGCAAAGCGGCCCTCTGCCATATAGCGTGTGCCGATGAGGTCGTTGTAATAGTCGCTGCTGGCATACACCTGTCGTGCCACATACTGCTCAAAGGCATTGTCCTTGGCTGAGGTGAGATAAGCATAATATGCGGCAACGCTGTCGGCAGGAGCCGTTGACAATGCATTAAAATACTCGTTGCCTGCTGTATAGTCCATGTTCCACGGCCAGTCGCCGCCCCACTTGAATCCGGCGTCAGAATGTTTTCCGCCGGCACTGAAGTCGAGAGCGTTCTCCTCCATCATGCCATAAAGTGCCAGACTTACGTTCAGACGGCCTGCGGCACTGAAGCGCGGCGCAAGCACCCTGTAGGCTATGCGCTCCTTAACGTCGGTATAGTGGTTGGCATACTCGGCCGACGAGCCGCGCTCCTCGACTATCTTGCCGTCGAGCCATCTGAATTCGTCTGCCATCCATGACATAAAGGCGTCGTCGAGCGGCGAGCCTGCAGCCCTGACGAGCAGACGTATGCAGCGTGCGTTGTCCTTCATGCGCTGCGTGCCGTTCATGTTCATTGCCTTGTCTATGCGTGCCGAAGCATCAGCGGTGTTGCCGAGCAGATATTCAACCATAGCGGCGGCACTCTGCCACAGGCACGGCGACGAGGTCTTGCCCTCGGCTATCACCTTGTCGGCAAATGCCACAAACTCCTTTGCCTCGCTGCCGGCTATCACCTCGGCGCCCTTCATCTTAACCCAGTCGGCGTCTACCTTGCCGTCTGTAGTCTCGTCGAGCGTCTCCTGAACGTTGTTCACAAAGTCCTGCACAAGGAAAAGCAGCGAATAGGCATCAGGCTCAGAGGCATACACGTTCTTTATGCCTGCAAGGTTACGGTATTTGCGCATAGTCCACTTGATGCTCTGCATGTCGCCCTGCTCGGCATAGATGTTGCAGGCCTCAAGGCGTTTGCCGGTCTTAAGCAGTGCGCGGGCGTAGATGTTGCGGGCTGCGTCGCGCCACACTCCCTTAGGCAGCGAAGATGCCGTTGAGTTCCAGTAGTCGATATTTGCCTGGTCGTAGCCCATCATCATGTTAGCACGCATCACCATTAGCACGTTCTGCTCCTTCATGGCCGAACCCGACTTAACGGCATCCCAGGCATTCTTCAATATGTATTGCAGGGTAGACTTGCGCTTAACGAGCTGTCCCATGGTGGGATACTCCCATGAGTCGAGGCTAACCTCGTCGCACACTCTCAAATATCTGTCGAGCAGCTGCATATATTTCTGCATGGCCACATCGCCGCGGCTGCGCGCCACAGAGTCGATTCTGTCATGATACCATTTGTAATACTCAGGCGAATCGCTTGACGGTTCGCCGGCATAGTTTTTCCAATAAGAGTTGATGCCGCTACTGAACGGCGACTGCATGCTCTCACGTCGGAACACGCTGAACACATAGCTGTTGTGAGTTGGAGCCTCGCTTACGCATGCCCAAGCGTCGCCACAGAGCGACAGGGCAAAGAGGCTAACGAAGATAAATTTTCTCATAATCTTCTGATTTAAATCGAGTTATATTCTGATTACTCATGTCAAAAAGTATAATTTCACTATTGGCGTCGGCGCGCTTGCGGCTCACGGCGTCCTTGGCCTTCAGTATGTCGGCCATCTCAACGCGGCGCTCAACGATGCTGTCGCCGGGCAGCACGGGCAGGTCGTCGTCGGCATGCATTATGCCCGCATAATGCCCGCGGCGGAACAGTATGCGCCAGCTGTAGAGCGGATAGGCAGCAGCGAGAGGCAGGCCATATCCGGCAAGGCGCGGCATATAGGGCGCAGCGTCGTTCATGTCGAGTATGGGCTTGCGGCACGCAAGGTCGGTAAAGTCGCCCGTGTTATACATCATCAGCACGCCGCGGTCAACAGGCGGTGCGGGCTGCGAGAGCTGATGAAGGCGTATGGTTGCCGACAGTTTTATGCCGTCGGCGCCGGCCATTGAACGCAACTGCCGCAGAAAGCTGAAATAAACAGAGCGCGTGCGCATGGTCCAGTCGCAGTCAATCTGTATCTCCTTAACGCCACCTATGCCGTTGGTTTCGTTCATCTGTCGTACGCGCCTGTATATCTTAGGTGCGAGCGATGTGTCGGCGGCAGCCATGCAGCTGTTGACGATATACACCACCGGCACCACTTCTACATCCTTGGGCACGGGCGTAAGAAAGCGCAGCGTGGCATTGGGCACGGGCATGCCGTCGTCGCCGTCTACCACATCAAAATAGCGTAGATACATGCGGCTGACGTTGTGGCGGCGCATAAACTGCTGCTTAACGCTGTCTATGCTGAGGGTGGTGCTCCAGTAATAAACCGAGCGCACCGCACTGTTGCCCCTTCTGCCGCCGCACGACAGCAGAGACACGGCCAACAGAGCCATGACAACGATATAGATAATATTTCTTTTCATCACGGCAAATATACTCAAAAATTAATTATACGTATATATTGTACGCAAATTTATAGAAAAATAACAAATCGGCGACACACTGAGATATGTACGCTTACAATCCGTCTTGTTATTATCAAAATGCTCTGCACATTAATTGATTAACGTAGAACGTTGTTTCTTCACTCTTCACTCAAAACTCTTCACTTAAAACAAGATGTCAAATACCGTTTTATAAAAGGCCACGTTTTAGCCTCTAAAAGGTGGCCTTTTGCAGCCTAAAAGACGGCCTTTCGCAAGCTAAAAGGGCACCTTTTGGAAGTGTATTCGTATCACATTGATTATCAATGAGTTACAAATAGCACTAAAGACATATTAAAATAAAGTCATGACCATGCAAAAAATAAAGGCCGGAGCAACGCCTGCCCCGGCCTAATAATGGTAAAAAGGAATGTAACAATGTTATCCTAAAAACTTATCTATCTTTTCTGCTATATCGCGTCCGCTTGCCATAGCCCTCACTACGAGCGACGCTCCGTTGGCGGCATCGCCGGCTACGAATACGTTGGGACCAAACTTAGGCTGCTGTGGCTTAAGGAATCCCATGGCAAGCAGCACCATGTCGGCCTTAATAACCTCAGGACTTCCTACAGCCTCCATTATCGGGCGTCCGCCTTCGGGATTGGGTTTCCATGTAATCTCCTGCACCTCAACACCCGTCAGTTTGCCGTCTTTGCCGATAAACTTCAGCGAGTTGATGCTCCAGCGCCTTGTGCAGCCCTCCTCGTGCGAGGTGGTTGTCTTCAGCGTGCGCGGCCAGTTAGGCCATGGGTTGGCAGGGTCGTCGGGACCTTCAACGGGCTTAGGCATAATCTCTATCTGGGTTACGCTCTTACATCCCTGGCGATGAGCCGTACCTATGCAGTCGCTTCCCGTATCGCCACCGCCGATAACCAGCACGTTTTTGCCCTTGGCGTTGACAAGTTCGTCTTTTGAATATTCGCGTCCGGCGAGCACACGGTTCTGCTGAGCCAGCATCTCGAGCGCAAAATAAACGCCCTTAAGGTTGCGGCCCGGTATGGCAAGGTCGCGCGCGGTCGGCGTTCCCGTGGCTATCACGTAGGCGTCGAAACCTTCGGGCAACTTGGTCACGTCGATATTCTGATTATATTTAAAGGTTATACCCTCCTGCATCAACACATTGATGCGGCGGTCAATAACAGCCTTGTTGAGTTTAAAGTTAGGTATGCCGTAACGCAGCAGTCCGCCGGCATCCTCGTTCTTGTCGAACACCGTAACCATATAGCCCTTTAGGTTAAGGCGGTTGGCAGCCACCAGTCCGGCAGGTCCGGCTCCTATCACAGCCACCTTCTTGCCGTTGCGCTCAGGATGATGTATGCGCACATAATTCTCCTCAAAGGCGTGTTCGGTTATGGCAGCCTCGTCCTCACGGTTGGTTGTTGGCTCATGCTCAACGAGATTTAGCACGCAAGCCTTCTCGCAGAGAGCCGGACAGATGCGCCCCGTGAACTCAGGAAAGTCGTTGGTAGAGTTGAGCAGCCTGTAAGCCAGCTCCCAGTCGCCTTTATACAGGGCGTCGTTCCACTCCGGCGGCTTGTTGCCCAGCGGGCAAGCCCAGTGGCAGAAGGGCACTCCGCAGTCCATACAGCGCGATGCCTGCATGCGGCGGTCGTTAGAGTTGAGCGTCTGCTCCACCTCGCCAAAGTCATGTATACGGTCGTGTACCGGCCTGTGTCCCGCTTCCTTGCGGTGTATAGTCAAAAATGCTTTTGGATTTCCCATGTCTGTTATATTATAAATTCTTTTGAAATTATTTTGTAAGAGGCAAGAAGTTAAGGAGTTAAGGAGAAGTTACTTGAGAATAGCGAAAAAAGACAATAGTCTTGTTGCTCCTCATCAGTCTCCGCATTTGGATTTTTCACTCTTCGTTCTTCACTCTTCACTTAGAATTAATAGTCCCTCTGCATGTCGGCAATCTTCTGCTGGAGTTTTCTTACCTGCTCTTCCTGCAGCACGCGCTTGTATTCGATAGGAACAACCTGTACAAAGTCTTCAACGTAGTGATTCCAGTCGTCGAGCATTGTGCGTGCCAGCTTAGAGCCGGTGTAGAGATAGTGCTGACGTATCAGTTCATGCAGTTCCTTGCGGTAGTTGCTTTCATCAACGAGGTTGATCTCAACCATGTCCATGTTGCAGAAGTAGTCGAAGTTGTGGTTCTTGTCCCACACGTATGCCACTCCGCCGCTCATACCGGCAGCAAAGTTGCGTCCTGTTTCGCCCAACACTACCACACGGCCGCCCGTCATATACTCGCAGCAGTGGTCGCCCGCGCCTTCGATGACGGCTATCGCGCCGGAGTTTCTCACGGCAAAGCGCTCTCCCACCTTACCGTTGATATACAACTCGCCGCTAGTCGCACCGTAAAGACCGGTGTTGCCGGCTATGATATTGTCCTCAGCCTCAAAGTTACTGCGCACAGGCGGCAGTATGGCTATGCGGCCTCCGCTGAGTCCCTTGGCAAAATAGTCGTTGGTCTCGCCCTCAAGCTTGAAGCTTACGCCCTTTACGAGGAACGCTCCGAAGCTCTGTCCGGCGCTGCCCTTAAACTTAACGTTGATGGTTGAGTCGGGCAGTCCCTCTTCGCCGTATTTCTCGGCAATGAGTCCGCTGAGCATGGTTCCTGCGGCACGGTCAGTGTTCTTTATTGTATAGTCGAGGTTCACTTCCTCCTTATCCTGTATTGCCTTCTGCGCCGAACTTATTATCTGGCGGTCGAGTATGTTGCTGAGGTCATGAATCTGTGCCGTAGTGTGATACAGCGAGCAGTTGCCGCTCTCACGGTTGAGCAGACGTGTGAAGTCGAGCATAGACGGCTTGCTGCCTTTCTCGGTAGCCTTCTTCACTATCAGCTCTGTATGTCCTACTATGTCGTCGAGTCTGGTGTATCCCATTTCAGCCAGATACTCGCGCACCTCGCGGGCAAGGAAGGTGAAATAGTTTACAAGATACTCGTATTTTCCTATGAAGTGCTTGCGCAGCTCAGGGTTCTGAGTGGTTACGCCGAGCGGACAGGTGTTGAGGTTGCACTTGCGCATCATGACGCATCCCAGCACGATGAGCGTAAGCGTTCCGAAACCGAACTCCTCGGCACCGAGCAGCGCCATGATTATAACGTCGCGTCCGGTCTTGAGCTGTCCGTCCACCTGCAGGCGCACCTGACCGCGCAGTCCGTTCTTAACCAGCGTCTGCTGTGTCTCGCTTATACCTATCTCGGGCGATATTCCGGCAAACCGCATGCTCGACGCAGGCGATGCTCCCGTGCCGCCCTCGGCTCCTGAGATAACTATCAGGTCGGCCTTTGCCTTGGCTACGCCGGCTGCAATGGTGCCCACGCCGCTCTCGGCAACGAGCTTCACGCTTATGGCCGCCTTGGGGTTGACGTTCTTCAGGTCGAATATCAGCTGGGCAAGGTCCTCAATAGAATAGATGTCGTGATGAGGCGGAGGCGAGATAAGCGATATGCCGGGTATTGAGTGGCGTGTCTTGGCTATAATCTCGTTAACCTTAAATCCGGGCAGCTGTCCGCCTTCACCCGGCTTTGCGCCTTGCGCCACCTTAATCTGAAGCTCCTCGGCGTTGACAAGATATTCGGTTGTCACGCCGAAACGGCCTGAAGCTATCTGCTTGGTCTTGCTCGACAGCGAAATGCCGTCTACGGTTGCGTGGAAACGTTCGTTGTCCTCGCCGCCCTCGCCTGTGTTAGAACGGGTGCCGAGCTTGTTCATAGCCAGGGCTATGGCCTCGTGTGCCTCACGGCTCAATGCACCGAAGCTCATGGCTCCTGCCACAAAGTGCTTGACGATGCTCTCGACAGGCTCCACCTTGTCGATGTCTATAGGGTTGCGCTTGAAGTCGAAGAAGTCGCGTATGAATATAGGTGAGTCCTTCTCGTCAACAAGGCGCGTAAATTCTTTATACTTCTCATAGCTGCCTGTACGTGTGGCAAGCTGAAGAGTTGATATGGTCTCAGGATTCCACGCATGCTTTATTCCGTCCTTGCGATAGTGGAAAAGTCCCAGGTTGGGCAGGAAGTCTGTGCATACGTTCTTTGAGAATCCGGCGTCGTGCATGGCTATTGCGTCGCGTGCGATGGTCTCAAGTCCGATGCCGCCTATGGTTGATGTCTCCGTGCCGAAATATGTCTTCAGCAGACTCTCTGACAGTCCGATGCTCTCAAAGATCTTTGCTCCGCGGTATGAACGGATTGTGGATATGCCCATCTTAGCCATAATCTTGAGCAGGGCTTTCTTCACGGCCTTGATATAGTTGGCCTCGGCTGTCTCATAGTTTTCCTGCACCTTGCCGCGCTTAACGAGATCGTCGAGTATGGCGAATGTCATATACGGGCACAGGGCCGAAGCTCCATAGCCGAGCAGCAGGGCTGCGTGCATGGTCTCGCGTATCTCGCCGCTCTCAACGATAAGTGCCGTCTGGACGCGCTTGCCCACAGATATAAGATAGTGGTGAACGGCGCTAACAGCCAGCAGCGACGGTATGGCGGCGTGAGTCTCGTCGATGTCGCGGTCGGTAAGTATGATGTAGTTGTAGCCGTCGTCAACGCTGCGCTCTGCCTGCTTGCACAGGTCGTCGAGCGCCTCGCGCAGTCCGTCCTCTCCTTTTGAACATTCGAAGAGTATAGGCAGCTTGACGGTGTTGAATCCTTTATATCGTATATTGCATATAATGTCGAGCTGGGTGTTGTTCAGTATCGGGTGAGGCAGGCGCACCATCTTGCAGTTAGTCTCGTCGGGACTAAGTATTCCGGTGCCCACGCGGCCTATATACTCTGTCAGCGACATGACGAGATTCTCGCGGATTGAGTCGATGGCAGGGTTGGTTACCTGGGCAAACTGCTGGCGGAAGTAGTTGAAGAACACCTGCGGACGGTCGCTCAGCACAGCCAACGGGGTGTCGTTGCCCATTGAGGCCGTAGGCTCCTGACCATTGACGCACATCGGTATTATGGTGTTTTCGATATCTTCCTCGCCGAAACCGAACATCAGTTCGTGGCGTACAAGGTCGTCAACGGCGTTGCTCACCTTACGTCCGCTCTTCAGTTTCTCAAGCTGTATGCGGTTGGTCGACAGCCACTGGCGGTACGGATGCTCTGCCGCATTTTTGTCTTGATAGGGCCTGTTGCCTCGGCCGAAAACACCTTCATGCTTCCGCCTACGAGCGACGGCAGAATGGCTATCGTGAAGAAAACTATACCCAAACCGCCTATCCAGTGGGTCATTGAGCGCCAGAATATCAGTCCGTGCGGAAAGCTTTCAATGTCGTCTATTATCGTGGCTCCTGTTGTGGTGAAGCCCGACATGGTTTCAAAGAAGGCGTCGGTGAAGTCGGGTATGTATCCGCTTATGACGAAAGGCAATGCGCCAAAAATACTGAATATCACCCATGTAAGCGTAACAAGCAGATAGGCGTCGCGCCTGCCCATGCTGTTTTCGGCGTGATAGCCCTTATATTTCAGGGCTATGGCCGTGAGTATTGTTATGGCTATAGATATGATGAATGCCATGATGTCGTCTTCCTTATAGTAGATCGACACGCCGAGGCAATAGAGCATCATCGCCACTTCTATGAAGAGCAGCGAGCCTATAACCTTATATATAATTTTAAAGTTTATCATTTCTGACCTTTAATTGAAAAACTTTTCTATCTTACTCATGTTTATGTCGTGGCAGAATACAACCACGATGTCGCCGGCGGCAATCTCTGTGTTACCCGAAACAAGCTGTCCTTCGCCGTTTCTTACCAGTCCTCCGATGGTTGCTCCCTGCGGCAGCCCAAGTTCATAAACCTTCTTCTTTGTCACCTTTGAGCCTGGTTGAGCCGTAAATTCTGCCACATCGGCATTGGCTGTCATGAGGAACCGGGTGTTCTTCACGTCGGCATCGAGCATCATCTGGTAGATATGGCTTGCGGCTATGGCCTTCTTGTTGACTATAGTACCGATGTCAAGGCTTTCGGCCATGCTCACATAGTCGAGGTTTTCAACCATTGCGATGGTCTTTCTCACGCCCATTCTCTTTGCCGTAAGACATGCAAGAATGTTTGTTTCGGCATTTCCTGTCAGTGCCACAAAGGCCTGAGTGTTCTTTATTCCTTCCTCTATGAGCAGCGGCAGGTCGCGTCCGTCGCCGTTTATCACCATCGTCTTGTCAGTGTCAACAATCTCGTTAATGTATTCGCAGCGTTTCTCGTCGGCCTCAATAATCTTGGCGTTCATATATTCGGGCATGGTCTGTGCTGCCCTTATGGCGGTGTTGCCTCCGCCCATAATCATCACGTTCCTTACGTCAACATAATGCTCCTTGCCCACAATCTTGCGGATATAAGGCACATAGTTGCGTGTGGTCATGAAGTATGCCATGTCATAAATCTTCAGTTCGTCGTCGCCTCGCGGTATGATGGTGTCGTCGCCTCTTTTGATGGCCACGATGTGGTATGGCGATTCGGGCTTGCAGAGGTCTCTTAGCGGCTCGTTCAGAATCTCGCAAGTCTCTCTCAGTTTTATGCCCAGCATAATCAGCGCGCCATTGTGCACGTCCCAGCGCTGTCTTACCCAACTCATTTTCAGTCCGTTATTGATGTCGCGTGCGGCGAGGTTTTCAGGATATATGAGTGAGTCGATGCCGAGTTTGCTGAAAAAATCTTTCAGTTTATCGTCAATAAACTCATAGTTGTTCACCTTAGCCACCGTTTTTTTTGCGCCGAGAGCCTTAGCCAGAATACAGCTGTTCATGTTCATATTCTCGTCGGGCGTAACGCCTATATACAAGTCGGCATTCTGAACGTTAGCGTTTTTAAGCGTCTGTATGCTCGAAGGTGTGGCGTGTATGGTCATCAGGTCGTAGTCGTTGCTGATGTTGTTAAGCCTTTCCTCATCTTCGTCAATCAGCACAATGTCCTGATTGTTGCGTGATAACAGCTTAGCCAGGTGAGTTCCTATGGCGTAAGCTCCTGCTATGATGATTTTCATTTTACGTTTTGCTTGTTATGATATGCTGCCGGCAATGCTTTTTATTGTCGCGGCTATCGAGTCAGTGTCAATTCCTGTTATATGCTGCAGTTCGCTCACTGTGCCCTGTTCAACAAATTTGTCGGGCAGTCCGAGCCTTGTTACATGTGTGGTGTAGTTGTTGTCGCTGAGCCATTCAAGCACGGCAGAGCCGAATCCGCCCTTGCGCACACCGTCCTCAACGGTTATTATATACTTAAACTTTGATGCGGCCTCGGTCAGCAGCTTCTCGTCGAGCGGCTTGATGAAGCGCATGTCGTAGTGGGCAACTGTTATTCCGTCACATTCTTTCTCAACGTTTTCTATCGCCTTTGCCACGTTGTTTCCTATAGGGCCCACAGACATTACGGCCATAGTGTCGCCGTCTTTCAGCTTGCGTCCGGTGCCTACTTCAATCTCTTCAAACTTGTTTCGCCAGTCTGTCAGCACGCCGTGTCCGCGCGGATACCTTATCACGAACGGTCCTTTGTCCTTAAGCTGTGCCGTGTACATGAGATTGCGCAGCTCGTGCTCGTTCATCGGCGACGCTATTGTAAGGTTTGGTATAGGGCGCAGTGCCGCTATGTCGAAAGCTCCGTGGTGTGTGGCTCCGTCTTCGCCCACCAGTCCGGCGCGGTCAAGGCATAGAACTACGGGCAGTCTGAGTATGGCAACATCATGAATAATGTTGTCGTAGGCGCGCTGCGCGAACGAGCTGTATATGTTGCAGAACGGCTGCAGGCCTTCCTTTGCCATTCCTGCCGAGAACGTTACGGCATGACCTTCGGCAATGCCTACGTCGAAAGCTCTGTCGGGCATGGCCTTCATCAGTATGTTCATCGAGCATCCCGTCGGCATGGCAGGCGTAACTCCGATGATGTTAGGATTAGCCTTGGCCAGTTCGAGCAGCGTCTCGCCGAACACCGTCTGATATTTTGGCGGAATGCCGGTCTCGTCGTCGGTTATGCGCTCTCCCGTGTTGATGTTAAACTTTCCGGGAGCGTGCCATATCGTGGCGGCCTTTTCTGCCGGAGCATATCCGTGTCCCTTTATTGTGTGCAGATGCAGCAGTTTTGGACCTTTCATGTCCTTTAGCTGTCGCAGCACCCTTACCAGTTCTATCACGTTATGTCCGTCGAACGGGCCGAAATATCTTATGTTGAGGCCTTCAAAAATGTTCTGCTGGTGACTTATGGCTGATTTTAGGGCATTGTTAAGTCTTATTATGCCCTTGCGTCTGTCTTCGTCAAGATAACCTTTGGCGTTGAGCCATTTCGACAATTTGAATCTAACGTTGTTGTATGTCTCGTTGGTGTTAAGCTTCAGCAGAGCCTGTTTCAGTCCGCCCACGCTGCGGTCTATGCTCATGTTGTTGTCGTTGAGTATTATGAGCATGTCGTTGGGTGTGGTCGAAACGTTGTTAAGACCCTCAAAGGCCAGTCCGCCGCTCATGGCGCCGTCGCCTATTATTGCCACCACGTGCCTCTTGCCGTTGCCCGTCTTCTTTGCAGCTACGGCCATTCCGAGCGCAGCCGAGATAGAGTTTGACGCGTGTCCGCATACAAAACTGTCGTATTCGCTTTCAAGCGGCGATGGAAACGGCATTATGCCGTGCAGCTTGCGGTTGGTGTAGAAGCGGTCTTTCCTTCCCGTAAGTATCTTATGTCCATAAGCCTGGTGGCCAACGTCCCATACGAGTCTGTCTTCAGGCGTATTAAATACGTAGTGCAGTGCTACGGTGAGTTCTATGGCTCCCATGCTCGAGGCCATGTGTCCCGGGTTGACCGAAAGCTCTTTCAGAATGTCGTCGCGCAGTTCTTTGCACAGTTGCGGCAGCTGTTCCTCTTTCAACTTTCTCAAGTCATCGGGATAATTTATTTTGTTAAGAAGATTAAAGTCGTTAGATTCCACGGTCGTCTTGTTATTGAATATACTTGCAAAGATAATGTAAACAGACTGAAGAACAAAATAAATTCGTTTATTTTTATTAAGGTATAATATGCTTTTATTGCAATTAAAGTGGCATTTCTGACAATATTTATATAAAGATAGATGTAAAATGGAAGGTGGTATGATGTGTTTTTCAATAAAAAGATGTAAATTTGCGACAAACAATAAAATTAGATAAAATGAACATTAACAAGGGTTTAATCATGTCGGGCATGATGGCTGCGATGTTTTCGCTGCCGTGTCTGGCTCAGACAAAAGACGGAGGCATATCAGCTGATATGCTCAAAGAGATTCAGCAGTCGCAGAAACTGTCTTCTGCCGACAAGGCTTTGTTTAACGCCGTGGCGTCAAACAGCATTGACAACCTGGCCAAGAACCACGCTAACCGCGGTGCCATAGACACCTATTTCAGCGTGGAGACAAAGGCTCAGAGCATTACCGACCAAAAGCAGAGCGGACGCTGCTGGATGTTCAGCGGCTTCAATGTGCTGCGCTCTAACTTCGCCAACCGCACCGACTCGTTGAGTGTTGAGCTGTCGCAAGACTATCTTTTCTTCTGGGATCAGCTAGAGAAGGCCAACCTCTTCCTTCAGGGAGTGATCGACTGCGCGTCGAAGCCGATGGATGATGTGCGTGTGCAGTTCTTCTTCAAGAATCCGATTAACGACGGCGGAACGTTCTGCGGAGTGTCTGACCTTGTTGACAAATACGGACTGGTGCCTTCTGACGTGATGCCTGAGACATTCTCTGCCGAAAACACATCAAAGGCTACCGCCCTGATTAAGTCGAAATTGCGCGAGTTTGGATTGAAGTTGCGCGACATGGCTAACGGCGGAAAGAGCGCAAAGGAGATTAAGGCCGAGAAGACAAAGATGCTGTCTGAGATTTATCGCATGCTTACTCTTACTCTCGGTGAGCCTGTCAAGGAGTTTACTTATGCCTTTAAGAACAAGGACGGACGCACCGTTACAGAGGCAAAGAAATATACACCGAAGTCGTTTGCTGCCGAGATTCTCGGCGGAAAGACCATCGGAGGTTCTTTCATAATGGTTATGAACGACCCGCGCCGCGAGTATTACAAGACTTACGAAGTGGAGTATGACCGCCACACATACGACGGAACAAACTGGAAATATCTTAACCTGCCGATGGAAGACATTGCCAAACTGGCCATTGCTTCGCTGAAAGACGGCCGCAAGATGTACAGTTCTTACGATGTAGGTAAGTTCCTCGACAGCAAGCGCGGCTATTGCGACACACGCAACTACGACTATGGTTCGCTCTTCGGCACTACTTTCGGCATGAATAAGGCTCAGCGTATTATGACTTACGACAGCGGTTCTACTCATGCCATGACTCTTACTGCCGTTGACCTCGACGCTAAGGGCAACCCGACAAAATGGAAGGTTGAGAACAGCTGGGGCGCCGACTGGGGCCAGAAGGGTTGTCTGATAATGACTAACGACTGGTTTAACGAGTATATGTTCCGTCTCGTTGTCGACAAGAAGTATGTTCCTGCCAAGACTCTTAAGCAGTATGATCAGAAGCCTGTTATGGTTATGCCCGAAGATCCGCTGTTCTTGCCGGATGAATGATTTCCTTTTAGGAGTTAAGGAGTAATGGAGTTAAGGAGTTAAGACAAATGACTTGACGATTAAAAAGTAGTTAAAGTAGTTATAAGTAGTTAAAGGAGTTAAAGCCATATGCCTTGTGGCTTTCTTGATGATTGTTAACTACTAAGATTAACTCTTTGATTTGTATCTTACTCATACTTAAAAATAAAATCCGTCGGACATCTTTTGTCCGGCGGATTTTTTTATGCCTATGAATATAAAATATTTGCTTTAGAACTTCAGGTTTATGCCTGCCATCACTGTGCGACCTCTCAACGGAACACGCAGGAAAGTGTAGTTTGAACCTTGATATGACGAAATCTCGTAGCTCTCGCGGTTAAACAGGTTTATGGCTGTGAGCGTTACGCTGAGCGTCTTACTGAAGTCATACTTTGCTCCGGCGTTCAGAAACAGGTTGGTTGAATATTGGTCGTGGGTTATCTCGTATGTGGTTCCGGCAGCGTCGGCATACAGGCGCAGAGCTTTTATCGGCATAAAGTTGAGGCTCAGTGAGCAGTATGCGTTTTTCAGAACGTTGTCTGTTGACGAGAAAGCGTCGGGGCGTTTCCATGTTATGTTGCCCGCAACGGTAAGGTTTGCTGTCAGCCAACTAAGTTTGTCCCATGACGCACCCACTTGCGCGTTGGCGGCATTATATCTTATATAGCCTTCAACGCCATTCTGTGAGGCAAGCGTCTTGTTGTAAGAGTAAGAGACAGAGCCTTTAAGCGTGAACCTTGCGTTGCGCCATATCTTCTTAACGTTGCCGACACCGCTGAATGATGTGTGCATATTGTCGCCCCATACAGGATTTATCAGCGTCAGGTCGCCTGCATAAAAATAACTGAAATAACGGTCCTGATTAATCTGCTGCCAAATGGCATACACGTTCCATGACAGCATTGTTGCCGTGTTGAGCCACGATAACCGTATGCTGGCAGTCTTTGTGCGGCTGAACGACATCGAGTCAGTGCCTAGCGTATAGGTGCGGTAGTTGTTCATCATTGCTCCATAGAAAGGAACGCTCCGTGTGTCGGCATTGCGTATGATGCCCACTGACGCGTCGACAGATGCCATTGTGCTGAGCTTATAGTCGATGTCGAGCATAGGCGAGAACATCACCTTGTGCGTATTTATGCCGCGCATCGGGTACGAATAAGAAATATATTCCACCGGCAGGGTGAGCGTCAGCGAGCCGTCGGGCAGGTTATATTCGTATTTCGGTTCGAGGGTGTGGAGCCAGTAGCTGCCCGTCATATCGTCCTTAACACCGCTCATGGTTGTCTCGTTGCGCTTGTATTCCATAATGTAGCCTATGCCTAGACTGCCGCCGAAAAGGCTGAAGTTGGTGCCTATGCGGTTGCGCGTAAACAGGTTGCGCAGTCTTGCGGTATAGTCTGTCGGCAATTTTTCATCGTCAGATGTAACTCCGAGCCGTTCGCGCGAGCCGTAAAGGCGCACTATCGACGACACGTCGAAGAGCATCGCGTCGGTGTTGATTGTAGCTTCGAGTATGTTCTGCACGTCATATTGCTTGCGCTTTACCTGCTCCTGCAATGTGCCTATGTTGCTGCTGCCGTTGTTTAGGGCATCGCCTAGTCCTAACGTTGCCGACGCTTCATCCGTGAGATACATGCTCTTTGTGTTCTGTTCATAGCGCAAAATGCCCTTCACAAGGTCGTTCTTGTTGTGTATGTCGTTGTTTTCAAACACGTTTACCGTATCCTCCTTGGCAGTGTAACTGTTGAAAATACTGTCCTGCTGCAGTCCGCTGTCATGATAATACATCACATTCATGCGCAGCGTCTTTTCCTGTGTGAAGGCGTGCAGATAGTTAAGTCCCATGTAATACGACTTGTTCTTAAGATAATACAGCTGCGAGATTGGCGGCGTCTGTGCCGTTGGCGAGTACATGAAAGGCGCGGGCAGGGGCTCAGTGGTGTACATTCCCGTATAGCTGTTCATTCCTCGGGTAAGACTCTCCAGACTTATTCCGCAGTTGTTCATCATTCCTGTGAACAGCAGCTGGTTCTTCTTGTTTATGTTTATTGCCGTCAGTCGGTTGTCCCATGTCACGGGACTTCCGCCTATGTTGCCGTCGGCCTCGCCGAAGGGGCGTGCCTTGTAGCCTCGCTTCAGTTTCAGGTTGAGCGTTGCGCGGTCGTTGCTAACCTTGCCCTCAAGGGCCTTTATCGGCTGGTTGCGCTCCATTATCTGCACCTGCGCCACTGCTTCGGCAGGCATGTTCTGCGTAGCCTGGTTATATTGTGCGCCCATGAGGTCGAGTCCTTCTATGTTCACTTTGTTTATCGGCTTGCCCTGATAGCTTATTTCTCCGTTGTTGCTCACCTCTATGCCCGGCATCCGCTTCAGCACGTCTTCTATGCTTCGGTCCTGTTTCTGTCGGAAGGCGTCAACGTTATACAGCAGCGTGTCCTTGCGGCGTGTTATAGGGTCGGCTGTCACGGTTACGTTTTTCAGTTCTACGGCCTTGCGCTCCAGTCGTGCGTCATACACGGCGCAGCCTTCTTTGAGCTGTATGCGCCGCGTCTCGTAGCCGAGAAACGCAAACTCAATCTGCCGTCCGCCGTTCACGGCTTTCAGACTGTATGTTCCGTCTCTTCTTGTCAGCGCGTATGCAAGTAGCGAGTCCTTGCCGTCCAGCAGTTTGCACGTAACGTTGCCTACGGCTTTTCCGGCAGTATCGGTAACTTTTCCCGAATAAGTTGTCATGTCATTCTGAGCCACCGCACTAACGCAGTCAAGCATCAGCGAAAACAATATTAAGATAAAGTCTTTTACCATTTCTGTTCAAGCATATTACTCGGACGACGTGGATAATTAGCCTCTTGTGACACCCATTTGCCGTTCACTTTAGTCTTCACTTTAAAAACTTCTATTGAGAGATTGTCATAGTTCTCTATATCGTTGCGGCACGAAGTTAGAGCTTCTTCGCGGCTTACAGTCTTCAGCTTGCCCCAAAACTCTTTTTCATAAAGATACATGTCGCGGTAAGAATGTGCCTTCTCTATGCCGGCATAGGTGAATATCCAGTTGCCTTTTGTGTCACGGATATCTATTATCAGTCCGGGCAGTCCGTTGAATATATACGGTCCGTAGGGCAGGCTTATGTTGTCGGCATACCATGCCACATAATCTCTTCCGGCATAGCTGCATGTGGCTTTATTGCAGGGAATGTCACTTATTATTGTGTCTCCCGCTGCAAGATTCCAGTCAATCTGTGGCGTGAAGGAGTATTCAAAGTTATATAAATTGTCATAAAACTGCACTTTGGTCTGATAATCAGCAAGGTCAGTAATGCTAACTGTGTAATAGTTGATTCTGCCTATTGCTTCATTCCATGTTTTGATGGCTTGCCTGTCACGTGCGTTTTTCTTGCTTTTTCCCATGTAAATATCCATCGAGTCGAGTGCAAGCTGATAATAGTCGCCATACTTTGTATATTTATCTGATATTTGCAACAGTGTCTTTGCCTCGGTATATTTATCCGTCTTGGTGCTGTCTTTCAAGTATTTCAAGTCGTAATACACCGCGATTTTGGCCGTGTCGTACACTTCTTTTCTTATTTTTCTGAACGCATTCAGACCTCCGTCATAGCTTGTTATGCGTGGCATCTGTGCTTTTACAGACATAGGCAATGTGCATAAAATAGCGATTAATGAAGAAAATATCCGTTTCATATATTTTAGTTATAATTAATCATAAGTATTTTACCATTCCAGTTCAAGCATGTTTGTCGGGCGTGGTGCCATCATTTTATCAAAGTTTGGACCTTTCTTTACAACTGTCATAATTCCGCTTTCTATCGCAATGCTCATAAAATTTTCCACTTCGTTACGGTAGGCAGATAAGGCCTTTTCTCTTGTTGTCTTTTTATATCTCTTGTCCTTATAAAGATACATCATATCTGTTGACGCGGCTTTTGATATGCCGTTGTTTGTGAATATCCAATTCAGTTTGTCGTCATACAGTTTCATAATGATTCCGGGCAGTCCGCCGAAAACAAAAGGACCATAAGGCAGCGGCATGTTTTCGGCATACCATGCTATGAAGTTGCGTCCGGCATATCGGCATGTCGCTTTTTTGCATGGGATGTTGTTTATCAGGGTGTCTCCAGGCAGCAAAGTCCATTGGATTTGTGGTGTGGGGTAGGTGTATTGGTATTTGTTCAATGGTGATCTCAGTTGCACGGTAGTCTGCGAACTTTTCAGGTCGGCAAGCATGATGTAATCGAATGTCGTTTTCGTTACAAGCATATTGAAATCATCATTTGCCTTCTCGTCGTGTGCGTTCTTTTTGCTTTTAGCAAGATAATTGTTTACGGAGTCTGCCTTTATTTTGTAGTAGTCGCCAAACCATGTGTAGTCGTCAGATATCATCAACAACGTTTGTCCGTCTCTGTAGCTGTCCTTTTTAGTAGAGTCGGGCAAGAAACTCACTTTATAAAACACGTTGACATCTGTTGTGTCATAAAGAGTATGATTGATTTTTTTATACGCGTACATGCCTCCGTCCGGGCTTGTCATAAATGCTTTCCCAGTTTGTGCACGGCCTATATGGCATAACAACAGGCATAATATTAAAACGCTGATGTGTTTCATTGCTATTTTATGTTTATTTTCTTAGATATTTGTGGCGGTTTGGTTTGCTTAATCACAAAAGTCAATGCCGTTGGCTTTGTGTTTAGTTCTGTCGTCTGCGAAGTGTTTTTGTATGGCAAATATCTTAGCCTGCATAAATGATATGTTTCACACTTCTTTTTGCCTTCGTGTTGATGACGGCTTAGAATAACTCATTGAAGCAGAATCCGCCCGGCGTTGCAAACAAGTGATGCAAGGCTCGTGCATGGATGAAATATGCGTCGGGCTACAAGACTGATTGTAGAGGCCGACTGCAAAATTACAAAAATCCTTTATATATATGTATAAACGCCAAATTTGGGGCTACATTTAACCAAGTTTTAACATATTTAAATTTAGCGTGCCATTTATTTCTAAGTCTAAATTAAGTCTTGATAGTCTAAGTGAAGAACGAAGAGTGAAGAGTGAAAAATTCAAATGTAAATTTGCCTTATAACAACAAGGCATATGGATTCTTCACTCTTCACTCTTCGTTCTTCACTTATATTATACCAAGTGGCTTATCAGTTCCTCGCGGTCGCCGGGCAGAAGGTCGATTACGGGGATTTCAACCATGGTGTAGCATCCGGGCTGCTGACGCATAGATGCGCGTGCAACGTTTACCAGCACCTGACCTGTCAGGGCAGGGTTGTTGATGCTCATGTTGAACTCCATGCGCTGGTTCTGAGTCTTTCCGCTAACACCCTTGCGCACCAGGTTTACGCCGTGGCCCATGTCCTGCACAGCGTCAACGCTGTCAACCTGCATAACGTATGTCTCGTCGCTTGCGAAATACGGGTCGGCCTTGATAGCCTTTGTGACCTTCTCAAGACTTGCGCCCTCTTCAAGCTCAACATAAACCATGCGGCGGTGTATGCCTTCGCCCTTAGGTATGGTCATAGACAGAGCGTTCTTTACACCCTCCTTAGAGCGCACGCATACAGAGTGGCCCATGCTCATGCCCGGACCGAAGTTGGTATAGCTCAGTCCTTTTGGTGCAAGACTCTGCATAAGTGTGCGCACAACGCTGTCCGAACCCGGGTCCCATCCTGCTGCAATCACAGCCACAGTGCCGTGTTCCTTGCATATCTTCATCAGGTTAGAGCGATATTCGCGTATGCTTGTGTGTATGTCGAAGCTGTCTACGGTGTTGATGCCGAGTGGCAGTATTTTTGTTGCGTACTCCTCACAGCTGCGTGTCGGTGTGGCAAGTATGGCCACGTCAACATCTTTCAGCTCAGTGATGTCCTTCACCACTTCATAGTTAGCCAGCTCTGCCGGCTTGTTCTCTGCTCCGTGGCGTCTTACTATACCTGCAATCTCGAAGTCTTCAGCTGCTTCGAGTGCCTCAACGGCAAATTTGCCAATGTTGCCGTAGCCCACTACGGCTGCTCTGATTTTCTTCATATAACCTAAAGTTTTTTGATTTTTTATTGTTCTATTTCTTTTATTTATGCTGGGATGCAGCTTGTCTATACAAATTTTATGCAAAGATAATGCAAATTTTCAGTTGACGGATAAATTGTATGTATTTTTTCAACAATAATCAGCGTTAATGTTATTAAACGTAACTGAAAATATTGTATATCTTACTTTATGTCTTTGTTAATATGACAAACGGCTAAGGATTGTTACTTGGCTTAAAAACGGCCTGTATGTTGCTCTTTGTTTACGGCTTATGCAGCCGCACGTTCCGTGTCATGGCGGTTATTGTGATGTTTCATAATGAAAGCAATAAGTGCATAATGCCGTTCAAAGTGATATTTTGTTTTTGTCTTGATTTTCTGTCGAAATAGAATTTAAAGAGCCTCCAATAAGGCTATTATGGTAAAGCATATTTACAATAAGTTGCAAAAGGTATGCTTATATAAAATAACTCGGCCACTTTTTACCCGAAAGTGCCCCGTTTTCGCATCAAAAACAGCCCGTTTTTCAAGGCAAAAAGCCCTGTTTTTATGCCGTTTTAGGTTTGATTTTGTTGCACATAATGACTATGATTAATGATAACACACATTCGGTCAACTAATTATAATTGCACACGAAAACTGCCCGTTTTTACGCCCGACAGATTTTATTTTTCAAATATCGCCGTCTGAGAGCGTCAAGGAAAATCAGAGTGTAAGCAAAAAGAGGAAATTTGAGTTTAAGTGAAGAACAGACGCAAAAGCAATTAAAAATTAAGAATTAAAGACACTGCTGTCCAAAGAAAATATCTTAGACATGATTTAAATTAATCGTTTACAATG
>OKVE01000209.1_pt1 | contig 23030 bp, 11 predicted proteins | sample 1604781 | NCBI WGS metagenome assembly OKVE01 (sample SAMN01760918, study PRJEB22395) | human gut metagenome
GTCCATTAACAGTATAGTTCTCATACTGCTCTGTAGCCGGATTCCATACAGTGATAGGTGTTCCGCTTGCAGCGTTGAGGTTAAGTCCGTAGTTGGCAGCATAGGTCACAGGGTCGATTCCGTCGTTCAGGGCAGCCTGTGCCATTGCTGTGGCATATTCAGCTGAATTACACAGCTTCATCCATGACTGTGAAGTGTAGAAAGATGCTGTAAGATTAGCTGAGAAGTCAACCTTCAGCTTGCCGCCTTTCTTACCCTGTTTTGTCGTGATGATGATCACACCGTTAGACGCACGCGAACCATAGATAGAGGCCGAAGCTGCATCCTTCAACACCTGCATACTCTCAATATCGTTTGTGTTAAGAGAGTTAAGAGACATTGTTGTAGGCACACCGTCGATTACGAAAAGCGGGTCTTGCGAAGAGTTGAACGAACCGATACCACGGATTCTCACTGTTCCTGTACCGATAGGTGAACCGTTGCCCGTAACAGTCATACCCGGAACACGTCCCTGCAATGCACGCATTGGGTCAGCATCAGGACTTGTCTTAAGTTCGTCGGTTGAAACCACTGAAACAGAACCGGTAAGGTCGGCTTTGCGCTGAGTGGTATAACCGGTTACTACGAGTTCGTCCATCAGGTTGCCTGCTTCTTCAAGCGTAACAACCATATTCTGACGCGCGGGAAGAGTTACTGTGTTGTAACCTACATAAGAGATTCTGATTTTGGCACCTTCTTTTACTTTCATTTTAAAGTGTCCGTCGATGTCAGTTACTACGCCGTTGGTCGTACCTTCTTCAAGTACACTGGCTCCAATAACTGTCTCACCCAAATTGTCTTTTACCGTACCGCTGACTTCTATCGTTCCCTGGGCTGCGGCAAACAAACCGAAACTCATGAAGATAAAGAACAGCACGATACGCTTCATGCTAAACAGCATTAGTTTAACGTTCTTCATTTTTACTGCGTTTTTATGGTTTAATAAATTGTTTACACTGACGTCTTATCGTCATTGGCAAAATTATTTAAATAGTGAAAATTTTATTAACAATTTTATACCAATGAATTAAAAATTTCGTTCATGAAACAAAATTTATATGTTTTGAACGAATAATATTGGCTATTTTTCATTTTCTGTGGCCTAAAAGACACATCAGCCATGTAATAATATTAGATTTTCCTATTCAAGACTTGCCCACAGGCATGTCATGAAAACAATAAGAGATAAAATGTTTTAATAACATTCTGCACATCCGGCTGCCGTATTAACATTATAAAATTTTCACGGACGAACATATTTTGGCGAAATAGCCTATAATACCTAACCAGACATCATGCCCAATACGGATTATGCTACAAGCAGACCAATACATTAATCCGTATGCTTTGTTATTATTGCCGTCTGAGTTCTCATTGGCACAGCCGACATATCAGTAAACAACAAAAGACAATACGCTCACATAAGGCGGGCATCATGTCGGATTATGATGAATTATTTGAAATAATCGGTCTGCATCCTTTACGGCACCGAAAACAAAACAAGAAGGGGCGCAACAGTACATTATGTACAACTGCGCCCCTACATTTATTTATAATATAGGTATACTATTCAGCCAAGCCTGATTATCTTACACTGACCTTAACCGAATGTCCGTCGACGCTTACAAGATAAAGTCCGCCGGCAACTGCCACACGTGCCTCTGCACCGCGTGCTGCGTAGACTTGTGCGCCGTCGGCTGTGTAGACCTTAATGTCGCTCTCTGCGGGAGCGCTGACTACTATAGTGCCGTTCTCTGCATAAACCTTAACGCCGTCGGCCAGCGCGCTGCCTATGCCGCTCGTAGCTTTTTCGCCTACAGAGATGTTATCTATCAGTATGTCGTGAGTGATGCCTGATATGCCTCTGAAGCTCAGGCGAACGTTCTTCTCGCCCTTAAACTTGTCGAGAGATACTGTCTGCTTTGTCCAGCCTTCGGCATCGCTGCCTGAAACATATATCGGACTTGTGAGTGCCTCATACTCGCCGTTGTTCTTTGAAGCCTCAACCACGATGGCGTCGGCTGTCTGCTCGCCGTTAACGAGATACATGTAGAATGTGAGTTCGGGGTCAACGAGCTTGCTTACGTCTATCTTCTCGCTCGTGAATCTTACTTCGTTGCCCTCGGCAAGGGTTGTCGACAGGAATGCAGCAAAACCGCCGTCGCCGTCCTGAGGCTCAACTGAAGGATATGAAGGACTGCTTGCGCCTGTGCCCCATGCTGCGTCGTAGCCGCTAACAATCTCGTTCATCCACTGATGCTCGGGCTCTCCGCCTGCGAACGACTCGCTGAACGGTGCCGGTGTAGGCTCGCCTACAAAGAGAAGTGTGGTGCTCATGGTGCGGCCGTAGCCAATCTCGTTGTAAGGCTGTACGAGATAATAGACATACTGCTGTCCGTTGCTTGTGTCGATGGTGTTGTCGACAAATGATGTGCCCGCGCAGTCCTCGGCAAGCACCTCGGATCCGTTGCGCAGCACGTAATACTTAACGTCGCCGTCCTCGGGCTTAGCCTCGTTCCATGATATTGTTACAGAGTGGTCGTCGTTCTCAACTGCGTTAAGACCTTCAATCTCAGAAGGAACTGAATAGCCCACCTTTACCTTGACAACGGCAGCATCGCTCTTAAGTCCGTCGAGATATGCGTAAACGCGGTAGGTATATTCGCCCTTCTCGGGTATGGTTCTGTCTACATACTGAACGGCAAGTGTTGCTCCTGTAGCCTGGCTGGTGTATATAGGCTCGTCAACGCCGTCGCGGTAAAGCTCCATCTTGTCGGCATGGTTGATAAAGTCGCCGGCAAGGTTGGTGTTAGGTGTATACCATATCAGCTTAACCTCCAGGGCGCCGTCCTGCGACGGAGTGGCTGTAAAGTTGTAAGGAGCTGTCGGACTGGCTGTAGGACGGCCGTTCTTAACCTCAATGTCGTCAACGCTGACTCCGGCGCCTGCCTGATTGTTGTCAAAGCAGATACCTATAACGTAGGCGTCGCTCTTGTCGGGAACAACAAGTCCCTTAATCTCCTGATAGTCGGTGCTGCTTACTGTCCATACGTCGCCTATTGTGCCGAGCGGTGTGTGGTTGTCGTCGTTGCTGCAAAGTATCATCTGCAACTTGGCAGGAGCAGCAGCGTCGACAGCCTTTGCCTTGAACGTAATCTCTACTTCGTTGTCGGTTGTGAAGCGCAGTGCCGGCAGATAGAGTATTTCGGGTTTGTCGGGGTCGCCATTAACGGCAGCTGTACATACGGCAGCTCCGTCTTCATGCTTCCATCCCGCTCCGGCCTCGCCGCTGCCTGCTGTCGTCATACCGTCAAACGAGCCGTCGGCGTCGAAGTTGTTTGTGTAAGGCAGCTCCAGCGCCTCGTTAGAGCCGTAGAAATACTCATAGGTGAGCACTGACTCTGTTTCGTATTCGCCGAGATAGTCGCGCCATGCCAAAGTGGTTTTCTTCGATATGTTGCCCTTCTCGTCATACTCGTATTCATATTTGTATCTGTTCATCAGCGACCAGTTGTCCTCCTCGTCTGATGTGTCTGTCGACTCAGATCCTTCATCGGTGCCTTCGTCAGAGCCGTCGCCCCAAGGATCAGAGCCTCCGCCCCAAGGATCATAGTCGTCGCCGCTCGAATACATGTAGGTCTCTTTCAGCGTAACGTTGCCTTTGTCGTCATACTCATACACCTCTTTATCGGTGGGAGTCTTGGCATAGTCGCCTACAGAGAAGCTGAACGAATAGCTGTTGCGTATCTTCTGCAGCACGTTCATATTGTCGTCATAAACATAGTCGTTTATCTCATAAGGGTCGGCCTGGTCTGTGCCGTTGCGCCTTTTATATCTGTTCTCGGTTGCATTGTTGCCGTCGTATTCATAAACACATTTCACTGAATAGTCGTCTTCCCAGTCGGACGTGCCCCACTCATAAAAATACTGCTCAGAGACACGGCCCGTGGCGTCGTCAAACACCGATGAAGTGCATGCGCCTTCCATCGGACGGCCCATAAAGGTGAGCGACGAGCGGTCCCACACATAATTTTCAATAAGATTGCAGCGTTTTTGGTCGTCATATCCATAATTGACCTTCTCGTAATTTTCCATCAATGAGGCATCCTCAGTGTTAGGCTTTGTTACCAACTTCTGTACAAGTAGTCCATTGCTGTCATAGGTGTAGTCGGTTCTCGTGTTCACCTTTGTTCCATCATATTCTATCACGTGGCCCAGCACATCATCTGCCAAAGCACTGGTGGAACAACTTAATAACGAGAAGCCTACGAATAGTAATTTTATATCCATAAATGCGTGTATTAAGTTGTTAAATGTGTTAATCTTGATACAAAAATACAAAATAATTAACACTTTTCAAAATTCCGTAGGTACAAATTTATAATTTGTATAAATAATAGGTAAAAAATTATACAAAATATGCCCCAAGACTTCACCTTATTATATATAAAGAGACATACCTTGGATAAATACACTACCGGCTGATGCCGGCAGACACACGGCAAGGCTTACGGAAGGGAGCGACATGATACAAAAAAGCCTCATCCGGAAAAGATGAGGCAAATATATGTCTATACGCTTCGGCCTTCGTTGGGCAGATGGCCAAAATAGTCCTTGAAGCACTTGGTGAAGTAAGAAGGCGACGAGAAGCCTACGTCGTAGGATATCTCCGACACGGTTTTCGACGTTGTGCGGAGCAGATGCTCGGCAGCCTTGAGTCGGGTGATGCGTATTATCTCGACAGGCGACGAGCCTGTAATCTGCTTCACCTTGCGATAGAGCTGCACACGGCTAAGGCCAAGCTCGGCGGCAAGAGTCTCAACGTTGAGTTCAGAGTCGGACAGATGCCCCTTGAGACAATGCCTGAAGTCGTCAACAAAACGTGTGTCGGGGTCGTCGGCAGACGATTTTTCCTCCTCTGTGTCGATGCCCGAATATATGTTCTTCAGCTTCATGCGCTCGTTGAGCAGATTGCGCACACGCGACAGCAGGACGTTGCTGCTGAACGGCTTGGTGATGTAGGCATCGGCACCGCAGTCGTAGCCCTCGGCACGCTGGTCGTCGAAGGTTTGTGCCGTGAGCAGTATCACGGGTATGTGGCTCGTTGCCGTCTCCGACTTCAGGCGCCGGCACATCTCTAGACCGTCCATAACGGGCATCATCACGTCGCAGATAACTATGTCGGGCACGTATTTCAGGCACATGGCCAGACCTTCGCGCCCGTCGGAAGCGCACTTCACGTCATACTGGGATGAGAGCAGACTTACGATATAGTCCTTGACGTCGCTGTTGTCGTCTACCACCACAACCGACTTGCGGTCGCTGTCGGCCGGAGCCGTCATCATATCTATGCCGGCACTCTGCGGTGCGTCGGCAAGCACGCTGCTGTTAATCTCATCTGAGTTAAGCTCAGGCTTCTCTACGATATTGGCGCCGGGCTGCTTCAGCGGCAGCTTAACGGTGAACACGGCTCCGCCATCAGCGTTGCCGTCGGCAGTAACCTCACCGTGATGCAGCTCTACAAAGGCCTTAACAATGGCAAGACCTATGCCCGTGCCTCCTCTGTTTTCGCCTGAAGCCTGGAAGAAACGGTCGAACACATGGGCTATCTTGTCGCGGGGTATGCCTATGCCGGTGTCGCTCACGACAATAACGGCCATCGGCTCTTCAACACTTACCTTAACATTTATGCGGCCGCCCTTGCGGTTATATTTTATGGCGTTGCTGATAAGATTATAGCATATACGCTCCACCTTATATAAATCGGCCTCAATGACTGTCTCGCTGCCGCAGTCTACGCTAAGCTCAACGTCCTTGCTGTCGGCAAGCGGCTCAAAGTTGGCCACCCACTGACTTACATATTCGGACAGATTAAAGCGGCTGACGCTCAGCTGCATCTTGCGGTTCTGTATCTTGCGCAGGTCGAGTATCTCGTCCACAAGCCTCAGCATAACGTCAACGTTCTTCCTGACCAGACAGAGCATGGAGCGCTGCTGGGTGGTAAGGTTGTCGGCCTCGAGCAAACGCCTTACGGGGTCGGCAATGAGAGTGAGCGGAGTGCGGAACTCGTGGCTGACGTTGGTGAAGAACACCAGTTTGGCGTTGGCAGCGTCCTCGCGCATGCGGCGCTTTACCACGATGCTGCGGTAGAAGGCAACAAACAGCACTACGAGCAGCACAACGATGATGACAAACATGATGAGATACACCTTCTGGTGGCTATACTGCGTGAGATACATGTTCACACGGTCGTGCATCCTGTCAAGCCTGTCGTTAAGCTTGTTCATCTCTTCAGCCTGCATCAGCATCACCTCGGCATTGTCCTTGGTTACGAGAGCCGTCTTCATGAGGTTTTCGCGCTTATAGGGATGCTTTTCAAGAATGTTCATTGCCAGCTGCATAACCATGTCGCCGCGTGTGGGATAGATGTACGACGCATCAAGCACGCCGTCGCGCACAAGCTCTATGCCGCCGCCCTTGCCGGGCAGCGCGTCGATGCCTATAAACTTCATGCGGCCTGCCATGCCCCGCGCCTCGGCAGCCTGACGGGCTCCAAGAGCCATGCGGTCGTTATGGGCAAACACGAAGTCGATGTCGCCTCCTACACTGTCAAGAATGCCGTCCATGGCCTTGCGGCCGCTCTGCTGAAGCCATGTGCCGCTGCCTATGGCCACGAGTCTGATGCCCGGATAGCGCTTTATGGCCTGCATAAATCCGTTATGGCGCTCTATGGCAGGCGACGAGCCCTTAAGGCCCATAATCTCTACCACGCGGCCCTTACCGCCAAGACGGCGGGCAATATATTCGCCCATGGTGTAACCCATCTTGGTGTTGTCGGCACCGATGAACGCCGTATATTTGTCAGAACCTGTCTTGCGGTCGAAAAGAATAACGGGAATGCCCTTGTTGTAGGCTTTCTCTATGGCCGGAGTAACGGTGTTAATCTGATTGGGGGCCACTATGAGCATGTCTACGCCGTCGTCAACAAAGTCGTTTATCTGTTCGGTCTGCCTGACATTGTCGTCGTTGGCCGAAGCCACCCTGAGCGTAACATTGTCGTAGAGATAGGTTCCGGCACGCATCTCATCGTTAAGTTTGTCGCGCCAAATATCCTCGCTGCACTGCGACATGGCGATAACATACTCTTTTCGGTCGGAACAGGCCGTAACAATAATAATTGTCAACAATAATAGAACGTAAACGATATTTCTCATAGTCTGACCTCAGTTGGTTAATTCCTCATAAGAGGTATCCGTAGGGAAATTAAAGAATTTTAGAAAAGAAAGGACGGCGGCCCACGGCCTGATGTATCTGTGCGGACGGTGCCGCCGTTCTTTATTTTGATATATAAGGGATGTATAAGATATTATACTTCCACCATGTTTCATGTGCTACCGGCGTATTGCGGTTTCTGTATTTCGGTGTATCGTTATGTATGGAGCTTGTTGCTGTCAGCATGCAGACTGCCCCACGGCTTCCATAACATTATATTTCATGCCACCTTCAGTTCTCATATAATATCCTATTTGTCGAGCTTCCATACGCAGCCGTCCTTGGTGTCTTTCACCTCGAATCCGGCAGCGGCAAGCTCGTCGCGTATGCGGTCGCTCGTGGCCCAGTCTTTCTCGGCCTTTGCCTTGGCCCTTAGGCTCAGCACCATGTCAACCACCTTGCCGTAGGCTTCCTCGCGGGCGCTGTTGTTGCCCTCGTGCTCTTCCTTGAGTCCGAGCAGGTCGAAGGCAAAGAGACGCATGGTGTCCTTGAGTTCCTTCAGGCAGTCGGCGCATATCGTTGCCTTGTGGTCGAGCAGTTTGTTGACCACTCCGCATGCCTCAAACAGATAGCTGATAACCTGCGGTGTGGCAAGGTCGTCGTTCATTGCGTCGTAGCACTTCTGGCGAAGGCCCTTGACAAACTCTTCGGTCTGTGCGTCGCACTTGTCTGACACGGGCACGCGGTCTAAGTCGGCAATGCCTGACATCAGTCGTGCCAGTCCCTTCTCGCTTGCCAGCAGGGCTTCGTTAGAGAAGTCCACCGTGCCGCGGTAGTGGGCCGACAGGATGAAGAAGCGTATCGTCATGGGCGAATAAGCCTTGTCGAGGCTCGGATGGTTGCCCGTGAAGAACTGCTCGAGCGTGATGAAGTTGCCGAGGCTCTTGCCCATCTTCTGTCCGTTGATGGTTATCATGTTGTTGTGCATCCAGTATTTAACCATCTGGTCGCCCTGGCTTGCCACAGCCTGTGCTATCTCACACTCATGGTGAGGGAACACAAGATCCATTCCTCCGCCGTGTATGTCGAAGTGGTTGCCGAGATACTTGCGGCCCATGGCTGTACACTCGCAGTGCCATCCGGGGAAACCGTCGCTCCACGGACTCGGCCAACGCATGATGTGCTCGGGCTGTGCCTTCTTCCACAGGGCGAAGTCGGCCTGATTGTGCTTCTCGCCCACTCCGTCGAGCTGACGGCTGGCATTGATTACATCGTCGAGATTGCGTCCCGACAGTATGCCGTAGTGATATTTCTCGTTATATTTGGCAATGTCGAAATAGATACTGCCGTTGCTCTCATAGGCAAAACCATTGTCGAGAATCTGCTTTACCAGTTCCTCCTGCTCTATGATGTGTCCCGTAGCGTGAGGCTCGATGCTCGGCGGCAACACGTTGAGAGCCCTCATGGCGTCGTGATAGCGGTTGGTGTAATACTGGGCTATCTCCATAGGCTCGAGCTGCTCCAGACGTGCCTTCTTCTCTATCTTGTCGTCGCCCTCGTCGGCATCGTGCTCCAGATGACCCACGTCAGTGATGTTTCTGACGTAGCGCACCTTATAGCCCTGATGCTTAAGATAGCGGAAAAGGATGTCGAAGGTTATTGCCGGACGGGCATGACCCAGATGCGGATCGCCATAAACCGTAGGTCCGCACACATACATGCCCACATTGGGACTGTGTATCGGCACAAAAAGCTCCTTGCGGCGGCTCAATGTGTTATATATAAAAAATTTCTGTTCCATATTTAATTTGTCTATATTCCACCTTCTATGTAAAAAGATAATGCAAATCGAGAGCAGAATCGCTAAACATAAGTTTGAGCGTTATGCCGAGATGCAGCTTATCTTCTTGCAAAGATAATGCAAATCATCGATTTTTCAAAATCAACGCAATGTTTTTTGAAAATATGTCAAAAGTGAACATAAAGAGTCATGCCTATAACTGTGTGCCCCGCATAAAATATTCATAAAATCAGACTTTATTAGCCGGTTGCGTATAAGCGACTCGCATAAAACTTACAGGCAGCAACAGCAGCAACGTGCGAATCATCAAAAAATCATAAGGAAAAAGCACGCTTATGATTAAAGTCAACCCGGGATAAAAGGCTAAAGAAGAAAAACTGTAATCAAAACCATGTGTGCAGGTTTCAAATCATTAACCTATCGTTTACGCATCGTAACTCGGCCACTTTTGATGCAAAAGTGGGCCGTTTTCTTAGTGAAAACCACCCATTTTTATTCGGCAAAGCAGTTGCCTTGTATCGAACATATTGTAATATGCCTTTGGGCAGACATAGCTGACCATATAAAAACAGCAGACTATGACGACAGAAGCGCGGATCAACGGCAGTGAGGACAAAAAGCGTGCCGCCCGGATTCATTTTGAAAAACCGGACGGCACGGAATATACCAACTTAGCCATTAAACGAAGTTAAAGACTGAAAGCAGGAACAGAAAACTAACATTTAGGGTGAATGTCGAGCTTAACAGGGCGAACCATGTTCTTGGCATCAAGAATGGTGTCGAGATCTTTCTGGGTAAGTATGCCCTCCTCAAGCACAAGCTCAACCACGCCGCGGCCTGTCTCCATGGCCTTCTTGGCAATCTCGGTAGAATGTTCGTAACCTATGTAGGGGTTGAGGGCAGTAACGATGCCTATGCTGCGGTTTACCTCGCGGCGGCAGTTATCCTCGTTGCTTGTGATGCCTTCAACGCAGAGCGTGCGCAGAGTGTCGCATGCGTTGGCCATAAGGTCTACCGACTCGAAGCTGCACTGAGCCATGACAGGCTCCATGGCGTTAAGCTCCATCTGTGCCGCCTCGCCTGCCATGGTGACACAAAGCTCGTTGCCGATAATCTTGAATGCCACCTGGCTTACCACCTCCGGAATGACGGGATTAACCTTTCCGGGCATGATTGACGAGCCGGGCTGACGTGCCGGAAGATTGATTTCGGCAAGACCGCAGCGCGGACCGCTGGCAAGCAGACGCAGGTCGTTGCTTATCTTGCTGAGCTTAACGGCTATGCGCTTCAGCTCTGACATATAGCCTATCATGCAAGACGTGTCTGACGTTACGCCAACAAGGTCTTTAGCGAGGGTTATGTCCCATCCGGTAATCTCGGCCAAAGCCTTGACGCACTTATCGGCATAGCCCGGCTCTGAGCAGATGCCGGTGCCGATGGCCGTTGCGCCCATGTTGACCTCAAGGAAGTCGGCTGCAGCCTGGTCGAGATGCAGCAGCTCTGCCTCAAGTATACTTGCAAAGCCTGAGAATGTCTGTCCGAGCGTCATCGGCACTGCGTCCTCTAACTGGGTGCGCCCCATCTTTACGATATGTGCAAACTCTTCCGACTTTTTGCGGAACGCTGCTATAAGCTCCTTGATATGCGGAACAAGGGCGAGATGGCTGGCATACAGGCCCATGTGGATAGCCGTAGGATATGCGTCGTTGGTCGACTGTGAACGGTTAACGTGGTCGTGAGGCGAGCAGTGCTCATAGTCGCCCGGCTTGAACCCCATGTGCTTCAGGGCAATGTTGGCTATAACCTCGTTGGCGTTCATGTTGGTGCTGGTGCCTGCACCTCCCTGAATCATGTCCACGGGGAACTGGTCGTGATACTTGCCGGCCAGTATGTCCTGACAAGCTGCCTTGATACCCTCATACTGAGCATCGGTAAGCAGCCCGAGCTGATGGTTGGCCTCAGCCGCAGCCCACTTGGTGTATGCCAGACCGTTGATGAACAGCGGATACTGGCTGAGATTGAACTTACTGATTGAGAAATTCTCAACGCCGCGCAATGTCTGTATGCCATACAATGCGTCTGCCGGAATCTCACGTGAGCCGAGGAGGTCGTGCTCCATACGTGTAACCTTTTCTGAATTCATAGTTTTAAGGTTTATGTTTTGACTAACTGTTTTCACAATATATATAATTAAGGTACTTCGGCGTTATGTTCTACCAGTTGCCTTTCAGTGTCAAAGATAGTGCAAACTTTTCAATGTGTCAAATATTATTACGGTTTTAACATATTAAACGTATAATTTATCATAAAAACATCTTTAATACAGCCTTAATATGTTTCAAAAAGTCATCACGCAGTAATACAGAAAACTTGCGAAGCATCAGTATATTTATGCTTTCTACCGCCTGCCTGTGTCATATAACAACCAACTATCATCTGTCATGCTTGCCCACGCTCAACAATATAAACAAAAAAATGGGAGCATCCTCACGGACACTCCCACTCACCTGCAATTTGACCTTACGGCCAAAACTTAAAACTTACCTAACTCTTATTTTATTTACATGCGAATCTGTAGCTGTGTCAATGCGGACGATAACAACACCACTGTTGACACCGTTAATAGTGCAAGTATAATTACCTTCGGGCATTACTTTCTTCAAGAGTGCGCCGCCTGCCGACCAGATGCTCACTGAGCGCAGCCCGGTGTCTGACGTAACAACAACCTGATGCGGAACGATAGAGCTTACGCTTACGTTGCCCTCAACAGGAGTTTCTGTTATGCCTGTAGTGCCTGAGCCGTGGCCTATCAGGAAGTAGCGGCCGTATGACGGACCGTTAACCGTGAGCTGATAGCCTTCGTAGAGCGGTGTCTCGCTCTGCAGCTCGGCATCGTAGATAGCGGCATCCTTAACGGCTGCAACACCGCTGAATGTAAGGGTTACAACTGAGCCGTCGGCTGCCGTAACGCCTAACGGTATGCGCTGTGCGTCCTTCAGCTGGTTGACGCTCACTGCCGTGTTGCCGGCTACGGTGTAAACCTTAGGAGCGTTGTCGGCATTGCCTGTAAGTCCGCTAATCATCTGTGCGTCCTCCATGCCGAAGCCGTTGCTTGCCGAAGCGGCATAGCGCACAGCCGCGCTGCTTGAGCCTTCAGCGTCTTCTGCCGTTATCTTGAGAGAAACGGTCTGTGAGCCTTCACCTGTTGAAGTTGTTTCAAACTTCTGCATGGCAGCAGTGAATTTAACAGTCACATTAGCATCATAAATTGTTTCTGCCTCTGTTTCATGACCGAGAGCCTCAACATAGAATACTGAATATGGTGCAATAAGAGATGTGCCCTCTGACCATCCTGTACCATCATAAGTTACAGTCGTTGTTGTCAAATCAGAGTTAATCCAATATTTCTGTGCCAGCACGTCGCTGTTGGCAGACACAAATGCCTGAACATCGAGCGGAGCCATAAACGGGTTACCTACCATCAGATACTTGCCATCAGCAGACGGAGTAAGCTTAGACTTAACATCAGCTTTTGGACTGTACTTTAAAGGATCGCTTCTATCCAGCAAACCTGTTACAAGTAGCTTGCCTGCATTGGTACGACTCAATGTTCCTGTACTTACATCATAGCCCGTATCAGCCTTCGGGAAGCGGAACAGCAATTTATCTGTAGAGGATGGCTGTTGCCCCTGATTCAAGATTCCTTGAATTGAGAATCCGCCACCTGCAACATAAGGCACACTTGCGTCATTGTATGCAGAGCTCCATTCAGTATCAAACGATACAGGAGTATTCGTACCTTGCAAGTTTTCAACGATTTTTGCCCCTGTGCTCCAGCTGCGCTGGTAAACGGCAGGATTCAAGCGATTATAGTCTGTTGTATTGAACGTTATATCCTTGAAGTACTCTGTCTCTTGCTTTCCGGTTGCCGTAGGAGCATACCAGTCGCCCGCCACGACGCCTTGCAGCGGTGTGCTTACTGCTGTCCACTGTCCCGGAGTAATCTCCACGTCTGTCCATGCCTTGTCATAGAGCAGCTGCTCGGCATGCAGCATCTGTGCGCCCGGCTCAAAGTGGATGTCACGGCAGATGTTCACACGGTAGCGCTGTGTGGTAAGCGCACCTTCCTTTTCATAAGCCATCAGGTCATACTGGATGTTCTCTGTCGGCAGTTCCATATAACTTGGACGGCTATTACTCCATTCAGCACCAATGGCTCCACCCTCAGCATATCCTGCCATATAAAGCTCAGCCTTGCTGTCTCTTGGCATCACCACATTGGAGAGCAGCATCGGTACGAAGCCATTTTCAGTGGTATTAGCCTCGTTAGTCGGATAGCTGTCACCATCTGCCTTCTTCAATGCAGACTTATCCGCACGCTTCCAGTTGGCATCATTGTTCCAGTTGCTCGTAGCACCACCTTGCCACACCAGATATTCGGGCACCACCTTCATGTCGATCGGGAACGAACCCCAACAACTGTTATTCACGGTTTTTCCATGTTCTGCAAAATGTATTGCAAATGTATAGACATAACCCTCACGCGGATTGAACGTGAATGTCTTTCCGTCTACAAGCGTCTGTTTGTCAAAATAGAACTCAATATCAGCCTCATTTGTGTAAGGTGTAGTTGTGCTGTATTTATGAGCCTCCAGACTTATTATTTTACCTATAGGTAAATAATATTGGGTAAAACCGTTAAGTGGATTCATCAAATCAGAATACTGCGGATCGTCAGTGGAAATAAGATAAATTTGTGTATAGTCAATATCTCCACCTAGATTCTCTATCAACCCCAGCCTCTCTACATGTTCCTCATCTGTATAAGTTGCACCTCTAAGGTTTACTTTCAAAGAACCAACACCCTTTGCTGCATTTTTAAGTTGAGCAAGTCCGATACGCAAAGACGGATTGAAATCATTAGAAGGATATTTCACTGAGTTAAATCCAGCATGCAGTTCTGGCGCAGCACCACTTGCAGTAAGATTTAGTGGAACATAGCCCCAACATATTTTTTCCCATTCTGTATTTGTAATATCCGAATCAGATGGACGTATTGCCGGTATAGGACTTATTGTCAGTTCAAGACCTGTTTCCAATATAGTAATATCCAAACTGCTCTTATGAAGCACAAGTTTATTGTTCAGTCCTCCACCAGGAGCACGTGTGTCAACATATTGTTTTATAAGGTCTATTTCATCCTGTGTAAGACTGATTTGACCTTCTGTTGCAGGAACGACACCGTCAAGTGTTTTTACATCACGATATTTTTCAATATTTCTCAAATCATGCAGAGCTGTTTCCAATGAAAAGCCGTCATGGTCTGCTACGAACTCTGCCTCAGAGCCAAAGAACCAGTCGAAAAATACTTCTGAATCTAACACCGTATAAATCTCTTCTCCTGTCTCAGGATCACGCTTGATAGTTCCATCATCATTCAGGTCTGGCACTCGCATCTGAGCAGAGAAATTAAATGCTTGTCCCACACAGAAATCTGTCTGCGGATTTGCCACCTCGCCGTTTATCTTTATAATAGTCTGAGAGGTTACAAAGAAACGGCTATGAATAGCACAAGGATCGTTCATTTCCTGAGCAAAATCTTTAATTTTGCTTCCCGTACCGTCATTATCACGTATGAGCATAAGATACGCTCTGTTTGGCGACATATCTGAATAGAAATCAACGGCAAGCCGGCGATTTTCTTCATCTGCAGTTCCTGCACGATAGAAATAATAGTTAGTTCCGTCTGTATTATTTAAAGCCAGGTTTTCCTCAGAAGGTATATATTCTGTATTTTCTGTAAATACAGGCTTATAATGCAGGGAAGCTATCTCACGGTTATAACCAGCATCTTCGCCTGCTCCAATCATAGCGATTGAGCCTTTTATAGCTTCTGCAACTTGTTCTACCGTCGGATTTTGCGTATTAGAAAGAAGTCTGTTATACTCAGCTTCATCTATAAAGCAGAAATCTATTCCTGACGGAGATTTTCCTGTATCCGTTTCATCAGGATCAAGACCTACACGGTCGCACAGCTGGGCCCAGTCCAATGTTGCGCTAAGCAATGTACGCTCGCCTGAACAGGTGTAATCCTTCTGCGTGACAGTAGCTGTCGGCTGGGCGATGAACACCTCTATCTCGTCAAGATAGAAATCACCACCGGCTGTAGAACCGCAGTTATTGTCAACTTTCAATTCATAGCTTACAAAGTCTGCATTGAATTCAGTATTATTTACAAACGAGAAATACAACTGATACCAGTCATTCTGACTGCTGCCATAACCATTTGCACTGGTATATTCATCCCCGTCTGAGCTTGTAAGATATGTAGTTGTTGTTATCTGACCTGTACTTTGACTACACAACGGAGTTTTCTTTCCATTTGCGTCAACACCATAAATAGTAAAAAGCATGGCTGAATTTTCAGAATTATCAGAATTTTCATCTGCACTCTTTACCCATGCACTTACCATCAACTTTGTACCACGGCAAAGATTTTCCTGGAAAGGCAACGTCATTACCGTACCTGGGCGGTCTGACGCATCAATGTATATAAAGAAACCGTCTGCGTTTTTTCCACCCATAGAAGGATTTGTCGGTGCTTTCACTCCATTTGACACCTTATCACCATATCCTACATAAGTATTGGTTAAAGCATAATATCCCCATTCTGCAAAAGGTTGACTATTATAAGCAGTATTTCCGTCTGTAGAACCGTTAAAATCATTTGTTGTTGATCCGTCAAAAAATGCATAAGAACTGTATCCCCATTCTACAGGGAAAGGATAATACCCGTTCTGACCATACAGATTTGCCACATCAGGATCATAATCAAGTGTTCTTGACGTCAGCAACGTATAATTCTCACGTAAAAACTCAGGTGTTCTGTTCTGATACGCAGTTCTATACCATGACTCACCCGTAACACTAGTGCTCTCACCCTTACGCTGCCTATCTATTCTGTCCAGCTGATGCTGTGTAAGCAGGCGGTTGTCTTTTTCAAACGTCAAATTAAACTTAGCTATATTATATGTTGTACCGCCAACAATTTTCGTTACAATAATGGTTGCTGTTTGCCCATCGTCAACGCTCCACGGCTTACGTGCACCGGCACCGGTTTTACGGAATGTTATAGTACGGCGCCTACCTGTCAGTGTAATACTAGTAGTTTCACTACCACCTGAAGCCGAATTATTATTTCCACCTGTCAGCAGGCGAAAAACATCATTTGGAGAAGATATTGACACTGTAAGGTTATCGTTGCTGTCACCATTAATTCTATATCCACGGGCATCTTTCGACAACGCAACAAGTTCATCCGTCTGATTACCTAAATGGTCACACGGAAATGTGATATTATATTCTTCCAGAAATTTCTTTCCAGCTCCATCACCTCCCTGATACTCAGAAGAAGCAAGACGGCCATATCCGTTTTTCCACATTTCTGTTTCGTCAGCTCCGCCTCTGCCGTCAACACCTATAATATAATAGACGGCTCGTGCGCTCAATGTCGGTTCAATATATTTGTTTGCAAAACTTCCACCATTACCAGACGAAAATGATCGAGTAAAATCTGTATAACCGGAAGCATCACAAGCTACAATATAATATTTGTTACCAGCGCTACCATTATTAAAGCCATTCCAGGTGTTGTATTGCTCATCTGTAGGGTAAGTAAATGTTATTCTGTCCAAATAATTATTTCCCAAACCCGTATTAACGCCACCTACATATCCATTTGCAAAACGATAAGCAGTACTGTTAAAACTTACTATGTCATAAGTTGTGTCTCCAGAAGTATAACTAAACGTACCTTCTGTAATAAAATTATACCACCTTTGGTATGCCTGCGCACTGAGCCGGTTCAGATCATTTGAAATGAGAGGCAAATACAAAGTTACAGACTCTCCTTTTCTGACATACAAAGTATCGATATATGTATGTGCTGCCTGGATATCTGTGTCTGTATAAGTATTTTTAAAGCTTGGTGTCTCATCATCAAAAGTATCCATGTCTTTTGAAGCCTGACTCATGCCAGAATTGTTGCGTATGGTGTACCACTTATTAGGATACTTATGCTGAACTGAATTATTCCGATATGTATTATTGATTTGTCCCAATGCCGAAGATACGCACAGAATAGCAGAAACCAAGAATAATATCTTCTTTTTATATATTTGTTTCATATCTTATGTCCTCCTTTTTATTTTTTGAACATATTAAGCATTTCATGACGCAGATAGTCGAGGCCGAACACAGATGTTGGCGATTCTTGACTTTGAACAAACGGGAAGTTAGCAATGTCGTCGGTAGTTATGATTACATTATATCTCCGTTCGAAATTATTTCCGTCGGCTGTCCATGTAACATCAAATGTAAGGTTAAATGTCTTTCCGGCAGAAGCCGTGACATGACCTTTTACCGTTGTATCACCCTCTGTATAATTGTCAAAAGCCAGACCTGTAACACTTTCTTTATCAAAAGTCCATGCGCTTTTGAGATCTGCTATTGTAGTTGTTCCACTTGGAGTAACTCCAACCGTGAACTCAAATTGACATCCCTCTGGTATCGTGCATGTATAATAATCAGGATTAGGCGACAGCTCTACCTCTACCGGCACATTGCCTATAGGCGATACCCAACAATGCAAGTCAAGAGTTACATCATAACCTGTAAGATTGAGTGAAAGCGGATATATGCTGTTACGAGGCAACTCTTTACGTGCTGTTGTTGCCGTGTATGTAGTGCCATTTTTTTCGTCTGTTTCAAGAGTAACAGTATATCCTGAGTTATTAGGCGAAGAGTTAACATAGAAATCGGCAAACTGATAAGTGCCGTCTTTACTTAGTTGTATACTTTGGTTTTCTTCACCATTCAACACAATGTGCTTACAAGTGTACTGCATATTGTTTACTGGAGTGTCAGAGAATAAGCCTATCTTGTCGGCATATCCGCCGAACGACAGGGCCGTAACCTTTGCGCCGGCCTTGCCTGATATGCTCATTCTTATCTTGCTGACCAGGCGGTCGAGACCGATAGAGATGCTCTTGGTGGCAGCCGTAACCACAACCGTCTGCTTTGCACTCATAGGGATAAACTTTCCCTTAGCAAAGTTAAGCTTTGCAGCAGGATCTTCAAGCACGATATTATCTATATCCACATTCAGAGTTGTGAGTGAAGCACCACTCTGCAATCCTGTAAGACTGCCCCATAAATTATCATAATAAGTATCAATGTTGGCAAAGGCATAAACGGTGTAAGTGCCTACGGGAAGCGTGAAGGGGTCTGAAACCCACGACTTCAGATTGCCTTGCTGCGCTGCAGTGTTACCGGCAAATTCATCATCAGTATTAGGCAACAGTTTTTTTGTAACCACATTGTTGTCGTCTACAATTAGCACGCAGAGGTTGTGCATATACTCACCATTGGTGCCAACTTCTTCGTCTGCCCTTGTGTTCAGGTCGCCTTCCTCACGTGCCGTGATGCTCAGCTGCAGCGTAGCGGTGCCGTCGTCGCCCGTGTCGATGTCGTCGTCGAACGAGCATGAGGCGAGAGGCACGGCACACAGCCATGGCAGCAGCCATAACATAGCCTTATATATATGTTGTTTCATTTTGTTCATAACGTCAGTGTTTTTTCGTTAAAGTCATTTTATCACATAGGCAGAGTCTCCGGGTCGAGCAGCAGCCAGTCGTTTACGTAAACATCAAGAATGATGTTCTCGTCCTCGCCGGGCACAGGACCTCCAAGTGAATAGATGCTGTTGACCGTGAGTTTATATATATTGTTGCGCACAATGGCATACTCCATTATGCCCTTCTTTGTATCATCATTATCATTGCTGTGGCGCACCCACCATGTGTAATAGCATGTGGCGTCTTCGTATGTGCGCGTTCCGTAAGGCTGCAAGGCTTCACGGGTAGATGTATCTTCGTTTTGGTCAAGTGTTACAGAATATACGTTGTTATTCAGACTTGCTGAATATCCGCATTTATTTAACATATACGCTTTCCATTTCAGACTTTCCTTAACCTGTGCAAGGTCTTGTGCTTCGTCCTGCCCCTGCAAGAATGACTTATAGCCTGACGGGTCGTTGTCGAGCAGCGATGCCGCAAAGGTCTTTAATGCTGCCCAGTCGGTGCAGGCATCGATTTTATTATCAAACTGACTGAAGTCGGCACCATACACGTATGTCATCATGTCTTCCATTGATGCAAAAAGGCGATTACCTAAGGCGAAGAATGTTGCGCCGTTCTGATAGTTTGCCACGCCCTTAGGATAGAACTTTGCTTTGAACACAACGCCCGTGCTGTAGTCGCTGCCTGCCTCTTCGGCTGCCGTTGTGTTCTCGAGAGTATAGCCTATACGCAACCATCCGTCAGAAACAGAAGTGCCCGGCTGAACATAACCAGCCCACCAGTTGGGGTCTGCAGAACCACTCATAAACCATGTTCCATAAAGACCTTTACTTTTATTTGTGGTCCACGGGTCGAGCACATAATTTGTTGCTACGTCGTTCTCGTCAGCAGTTTCATCACCGAGATAAGACAGGTTGGTGCCGTTAACATCGTCAGCCACGCGCTTCAACAGATAGCTGCCTGCCGTAAGATTGTTCACCAGGGCTGCGCCGGTTATATCAACAGTGGCACCGGAATATGCCGGGTCATCACACGTATAAGTTCCTGTTGTTTTATAGTCGAGCCTTGCTGCCATGCGCTCTACGTTTACCTCAGCAGTGGCAGGATCATCTTCCGGGTTAGATTCAAGCGTCAGCGTGGCGTCGGCAGCTGATGTCATTACGAAGTCAGAATAGTCAGAGCCTGAGGCTGTCCATGCCGTGGTCTGTATATGATTGCGCACGTCATCGAGCGTGAGCGACCTGCCTGTCCACCAGTCTGTGCCCGGATTTGCCACCACAATCACGTTGTAGGTACCATTTTCAAGGTCTACCTGCTTTGCAGCTGTCGTATAGGTGCGGTCGATGCCGTTGCCCGGCTCAGTATAGTCTGCCATGCTAAACGTCACAGCAGCCTTGATAGGTATATTGCCAGCACTGTTCACTCCCTCCTGCTCCGTTCCCTGATAGAAGAAAGCTACGGCCGATGTTATTGCGTTTTCATTAGCCTGTCCTGTCTCCAGTCCGTCGCCTGTTTCGCCTCCCGTGGGATTAGAGCGCGTAGGCGCGCCTTGCGGCGAGGCAAAACTGAACGACACATAAGAAGATGCCGACATGCCACCTCCGCCAGTAGGAGTGGTGCCGATGTCTTCCTGCGCACAGCCCGCCGCGAGAGATGCCATAAGCAAACATCCCATGACGCTCTTAACCGTATGTAATATATCTTTGTTCATAGCCATTCTCGATTATTGGGTTAGCTGTATCCATCACAGTTCTTCAAGCTGCACTCGCTTGCTCCATCCCAGCACGCTGATGCTGATGTTTACGTAAGCCAGGCGGTCGCCCTTGAGGAAGAAGTCGAGCTGATAGTCGTATCCGCGGTCGAGGAACTCCTGTGCCGAGTAGCGGTAAATATCCTCGCTCGTACGCAGACGGCTAAGCAGGTCGGGAAGATTCACACGTATAACCTCTTGCTGAGTTTCTTTATTTACGACAGACAGTATGCCGTCGTCTTTCGGATCATCGTGGTACAATATTCTTGAAGTCATGAAGTCGGCATGAGCTATCTTGCCCACTCCGTCAATGGGGTCGCCGTTAACGTCGGTAGCCGGCGTGCGGTCGTCGGTGTTCCATGTGGCGTGCGGCGTGTAGATAACGGTGTTGGTCTCGTCGAGCGAGTTGTCCCAGAGGATGTGTGAGTTGCGGTCGGTGATGGTCATGTCATATTTGGCAATGTCCATCTGTGTGGGGTCGTCGAGTTCGCGCAGCGTCACGTTTATTTTCTTTGTGTCGCGCATGAGCGAAATGGTGTGATAAGTAGGTTTCTCGGCGAACACCTCAACCGGCTCAACCTCCATGCCGTGCCAGAGCGTGTCGAGTGGCAGCCCGTGATTGTCTACGAGGAGCACATTGTTGCCCTGCGGCGTTGTGTCGAGTTTGATATTCATTGCGGTCATGTCATCGCCCGCAGTAAGGTCAGAGCGCACGAAGCGCGCGCGTCCCGACTCCATCTGCTCCGCGTAAGAGTCTTGTCCGGCAAGCACTATAAACTTATACTTGCCCGGGCCGAGGTTCATATGCATAGAATAAGCCGGGTCGGCCAATGGTCGCGAACTGCCTACATTGGCCTCTGACTGGCGTGTGACATACTTGCCATTTTCGTCGAACACATAGACATCTACAGCTCCCACATGGTCGTTGAACATGTCGGCACGCTCAAGGTTATAGTCATACTTGAAGTTGAGATACAACCCCATGGGACAGTCGTCTCTGTCGTCGGTCATCATGTCACACGATGTAAATATCGATACTGAAGCCGCTAATAACAGCCAAGTCAGACACTTTATTGAAAGATATCTCATACGCATATATTTTTTATTTTTATTTCTTTTATAACTGATATTGTTTTGTCTTTGCACGTCTGTGTTGTGTCATTCTCGTGCGCCTTACAGCCGTATTCCTACAGCTGCCGGAGTTTTATGTTATATGTTGTGGGCTTCTCCTATTATTAATATAGGTGTTTGCCTCGTGTTATTTCATAATAATTTGCGGCATCTTTGTCCGCGGTTGTTCTTCTCTCTCTGTGCCGGAACAGCAGCACCCCGCCTCTTTGTTTCTTTTGCCCAGGCGAGCGGGCTTAAGTATCAGGCAAAATGCCCGTGTCTGTCTCGTTTTTGAAGAAAAGTGCGCGACCGGCCCAAACCGGCCGCACACTGATTTAAAAGCCAAATCAATATAAATATGATATCATAATTTTTTTACAATTCTACGCTCTGGCTGCGCTTAGCCCAAGAGAGGACGTTGATACGTACAGAAATCCACTTGTCAAAAGGATCATCCTGACCATAAACCTCATCAGGTACAGGGCTACCGATATTCTTTATACCTGTAACTTCAATTTCATACCAGTTGTTACGCAGAACGCCATAACGGCCGAGATAATCCGGTTCACTATAATTAGGATATGAGTTATCAGTCTTTCCTTCCTCTGTCCAAGGAGTCTGAGTATCATCAAAATGGCGGATACGAACAGGATAGTAAGAAATTCCACCTGCATAATAAGCAATGTTATAGTCTTGATTTACAGATGCAATAGCCTTAGTGTATGTTTCATTTCCTGATGTCAACTGTGCAGGAACTTGATCATTTTTAAACAGAGTGTTAAGACTATCTTTTAATGTAATACTCTCAACATCCCAATAGCCGGCTTGATCACTTGTGAATTTAACAACAAAATCATCATTATCCACTTTTGATTCAGCCTTAAGATTGTCTTCAAGAACTTTTCTTATTGCCGGAACATTCATAAATGCTGTAGTAACAGTTTTTTCTACGTCTGTTTTTTGATAAATAACGTCCTTGTTGTCGTTAAGTATAAAGAAGCTACCATCATTCACATCAGCACCAGTCACAGTTAATTTGGCAGCAACAATAACACGCGTTGTCTGGTTTTGATTCTGATTTTCAACATTAAATGTGTTCTCCAAGCAATATGCGTTTGAACCGATGTTAGTCAAAGAAGGAACCGCACCAATAGTTGTATTGAAATACTCTGTATTTACAGGATCATTCATCGGAATATTAAGAGCATAAGTAGGATCCATAGCCCAATATGTACGATAGAAAGTCTCATTTGCTGTATTTGTAAGACCTACAGAACCTACAAATCTATGATCGGCAGTGTTAGCTGCCATATATCCCCACCAATTGGGATCTGCAACATTACGAACCAAATAAGCCTCCTTACTTGTTATATCCAATGCCCAACCTTGAAGCTTATACGTCGTAACATTGGCATTACCAGAAACATTACCATCATTCCCTTTTATATTCGCCCGTCAAGCAACTTCTGGCTTTTTGGCA
>OKVE01000246.1_pt1 | contig 21269 bp, 19 predicted proteins | sample 1604781 | NCBI WGS metagenome assembly OKVE01 (sample SAMN01760918, study PRJEB22395) | human gut metagenome
CCGAGATCTACACTCTTTCCCTACACGACGCTCTTCCGATCTATATAATCATAACAGTGTTACATAACATTGTTATGAATTAGAGGTGGCTACTGTGATTAAAAACAAGGCAGCTTACACAATTTCATTCGAAACTCTTACGCCAAAACTTTTTGAAAGTTTGTACAGAACGGTAGGTTGGGAGTCGCCTTGCATTGACCAAATCGAAACCGCCTTAAATAATTCATATGCAAAATTTGTTGCATATGACGGTGACAAACCTGTCGGAATGGTTAGAATTATCGGCGACGGCGGTATGTCATTCTATATAAAAGACTATGACGTTATTCCAGAATATCAGAGTAAGGGTGTAGGAAAAGCGTTAATGCAATTTCTTGAAGATTACATACGCAATTCTATGCCTAAAAATTGGGCAGTAAGCCTTGAACTTATCAGTTCTAAAGAAGCTGTTGCTTTTTATGAAAAATTTGGATTTGAACAAAGACCGTGCGACTGGGATGGTCCGGGAATATTCAAAATGTTAAGATAAACTAAGGAGTGTTTCATTTGGCAAAGCAAATTGAGGGCGTTTACGAAAACATAATAGCCTGTGCCACAAAAGAATTTCTGAACAAAGGCTATGCCGATGCCTCACTGCGAACAATTGCTACTGAAGCACACACAACAACAGGTTCAATCTATACCAGATTTGGCGACAAAGATGGACTTTTTGAGGCAATTGTAGGGAAGCACTACGATAAAATTATCGAGATGTACAAAGCCGCACAAGATGAATTTGCAAGTCTTCCTGAAGAATCACAACCTGACAATATGGCGAGCATATCAGGTAATTGTATGTATGACGGACTTTTGTATTGCTATGACAATCTCGATGTTTTTAAGCTGATTTTATTAAAATCAGAGGGAACAAAGTTTTCTCATATGATAGATGAAATGGTTAAAATTGAGGCTGATGCCACTCATAAATATTTGAATGTGCTTAAAAGACTCGGAAAACCGTCGCCAAAAATTGATACTAAACTTGAGCATATGATTATTACGGGTATGTTTAATACCTATTTTGAACTTATAATCCACGAAATGCCGATTGAAGACGCAAAACTTTATCTCAAAGAAATGCGTGAATTCTATACGGCAGGTTGGATGAAAATAATGGGGCAGGATTAAGCCCTATTATTTTTGAGCAGCAGTTAGCGATAGCTAACTTGAATTTGAATGATAACAGAAAATGACTGCAGCGTTTTCGTATCAGATATAAATTATCCACTTGGAGGAGGTCTATTCTTGAAAAAGCAATCAAATTTATCAAGACTTATGTCCTACGCAGGAAATCACAAATACTTTACTTATGCTTCCTGGATTCTCTCGGGAATCAGTGCTGTGTTTGCACTTGTTCCTTTCTATTATCTTTGGAAGATTATCAAAGAAGTACTTGAAGTAATGCCTGACTTTTCAAAGGCAACAAGTCTTGTACACAACGGATGGATGGCAGTAATATTTGCCGCTGCCGCATTTTTAATCTATGTTGCAGGACTTTTATGTTCGCACAAAGCAGCTTTTCGGGTTCAGACAAATCTGCGAAAAGATATGATGCACCACATCATTAAGTTACCCCTCGGAACTCTTGAAGCTCTCGGAAGCGGTAAAGTACGAAAGACTGTAAATGAATGTTCAGAATCAACTGAAACATACCTTGCTCATCAGCTGCCCGATATGGTAACCGCATACATAACACCTATCGGACTTCTGTTTATGCTGTTTTTCTTTGATTGGAGATTCGGTCTTTTCTGCTTAATTCCTATTTTGCTGAGTTTTGTTATTATGTTCACACAGATGACAGGACCTACACTTAAAACTAAAATGGAAGAATATCAGAATGCTCTTGAAGATATGTCAAATGAAGCTGTTGAGTATGTAAGAGGTATTCCTGTCGTAAAGACATTCGGTCAGTCTGTTTTTTCATTTCACCGTTTCAAAAAGTCTATTGACAACTACAGCACATGGGCAATTTCTTATACCGAGAGTATGAGAAAACCAATGTGTATTCTTACAATGCTTATTAACGGAATTTTTGCATTTATCCTTGTTGCAGGTATGTGGTTTACTTCAGGCGGAGTAACAACCGATTTAATTCTCAGCATCTTGTTCTATATTATCATAACTCCTGTATTAACCGTTACAATGACAAAAATAATGTTCCAGAGTGAGAACACAATGCTTGTTACAGACGCACTCAAGAGAATTGACTCAATCCTTAATCTTGAACCGCTTGAAAGCACAGATGTAAAATCACCTAAAGATAATTCCGTTGTTCTAAAATCGGTTTCTTACAGCTACGATAAGGAAAATAAAACAAAAAAAGCAATTGACAATATATCGCTTTCAATTAAGCCAAATGAAACAGTTGCATTTGTCGGACAGTCCGGCGGCGGTAAAACCACGCTTGCAAACCTCATAAGCAGATTTTTTGATGCAGATGAGGGAGAGGTGTTTATCGGCGGTGTAAATGTCCAGAACATTGACAAAACCGTTTTGATGAATACAGTATCATTTGTTTCCCAGAACAGCCGATTAATAAAAGGCACAATTCTTGATAATGTCAAAATGGCAAGACCTGACGCTGCAAATGAAGAAGTACTTCAAGCTATTCACAAAGCACAATGTGATGACATAATTAAGAAATTCCCCGAAGGTATCAACACAGTAATCGGAACACACGGCACATACCTTTCAGGCGGTGAACAACAGAGAATCAGCATTGCAAGAGCTATTCTCAAAAATGCTCCTATTCTTATTCTTGATGAAGCTACCGCTTTTGCAGACCCCGATAACGAAGCTAAAGTTCAGCAGGCAATCAATGAACTTGCAAAGGATAAAACAGTTATTATGATTGCACACAGACTTTCCACCATTGCAAATGCCGATAAAATCTATCTTCTTGAAAACGGCAAGATTGCCGAATCAGGTACAAATGACGAACTCGTTGCAAAAGGCGGCATATATGCAAAAATGATGAAAAACTATGTTTTATCAGTAAACTGGAAAATTTCAAAGGAGGGTAAATGATGATTAAAAAACTTCAGCATAAATTTGCTCTTTCGGAAAGAGGCGCAAAAGACCTTATTCAAGGTATAATCGCCTGTGCTGTACAGAACATTTCATTTATGTTTCCTGTAGGTTTACTTTACTTTTTCGTAAATGATTTGCTAAACGGCGGCATAAAACCCGAAAAAATATGGTTCTACATTGTGGGATGTATCATAGCACTTGCTCTGATTTTTGCAGTAACATATTGGCAGTACAATTCAACCTTTCTTGCAACATATGTAGAAACAGGCACAAGAAGAATTACGCTTGCTGAAAAGTTAAGGAAAATCCCTCTGTCATTCTTTGGCAAAAAAGACCTTGCCGACCTCACAAGCACAATTATGGCAGACTGTACATACCTTGAAACAGCATTTTCTCATTTCATCCCGCCGTTTATCGGAGCTATGATTTCAACCGTAGTAATCGCAATCAGCCTTTTCTTTTTTGATTGGAGAATGGCAATTGCTTCTCTTTGGGTTCTTCCGGTTGCATTTGCGATAATCGGTTTGTCATCAAAAGTTCAGAAGAGTTTAAACCGCAAGTCAATGGATGCTAAAATGGTTTGTGCAGACGGAATTCAGGAATGTATCGAAACAATTCAGGACTTAAAGGCAAATAACGCCGAACAGTCATATATGGCAGGCCTTGACACAAAGATAGACAATGTAGAAAAACGCTCAATAATCAACGAATTCGGCACATCAACATTTGTTGTATCCGCAGGACTTGTCCTCAAACTCGGCATTGCCACAACAGCACTTGTCGGCTCAATTTTGCTCGTAAACGGACAGCTTGATGTACTTACATTCTTTATGTTTTTGCTTGTTGTATCAAGACTCTATGATCCAATGCAGTCTGCTTTACAGAACCTTGCCGCAATCATCAGCACAAACACGAATGTTGCGAGAATGAACGAAATTCTTGATCATGATGTTCAGACAGGCAACACAAGGCTTACAAATAAAGGCTATGATGTTAAATTTAAGAATGTAGAATTCTCATACAACAACAAAGATAATGTTCTCAAGGATGTTTCGTTCACAGCTAAGCAAGGCGAAGTTACCGCACTTATCGGCCCATCAGGCGGCGGTAAAACTACCGTATCAAGACTTGCCGCAAGATTCTGGGATATTAACAAGGGCAAAATCACCGTGGGCGGTATGGATATTTCCAAGATTGAACCCGAAACTTTGTTATCACTTTATTCAATCGTTTTCCAAGATGTAACCCTCTTCAACAATACGATTATGGAAAACATCAGACTCGGCAAAAAGGACGCTACAGATGAGGAAGTTCTCCTTGCCGCAAAACTTGCAAACTGCGATGAATTTGTTTCTAAACTTCCCAACGGTTATAATACCGACATTGGTGAAAACGGCTGTCAGCTCTCAGGCGGTGAAAGACAGCGTGTTTCAATTGCACGAGCATTTCTTAAAGACGCTCCGATTATCCTCCTTGATGAAGCTACAGCATCACTTGATGTAGAAAACGAAACTCTTATTCAAACAGCTCTTTCAAAACTTATCAAAAATAAGACCGTAATTGTAATTGCTCACAGAATGAGAACAGTTGCAGGTGCAGACAAAATTGTAGTTTTGTCAGACGGTGTTGTTGCAGAAGAAGGTACAGCAGAAAGCCTTAAAAAATTGAACGGAATATTTGTTCATATGATGAACTTACAGTCCGAAAGCAGTAATTGGAAACTCAATTAAATATAACCACTAAACGCAAAAGGAACAACTATAACGTTTGTTCCTTTTCTGCGTTGACATATTAAAAACAATACTGTAATATTATTTTATAGGATAACGGAGGGATGAATGTGATTGACCTCAACAACATTGAAAAATACAGAGAAAACAATCGAATAGAGGCCAAAAAGGCAACAGGCGGATTACCTAAAAGCTTGTGGGAAACATATTCATCCTTTGCAAATACACTCGGAGGAATTATACTTTTAGGTGTAGAAGAATACAGGGACAAATCACTTCATCCCGTAAATCTTCCCGATCCGGATGAACTTATTGAGGAATTTTGGGAGATAGCAAACGATATTCAAAAAGTAAGCACAAACATTCTTTCATATGATGATGTTTATGTGCAAAAAATTGAAGAAAAGCATATTATCGTTATTACAGTGCCAAAAGCAAAAAGATTTGACCGTCCCGTGTATCTTGACGGCAGCATTCATAATTCATACAGAAGAAACGGCGAGGGTGACTACCGTTGCACACTCGACCAAATTAACGCTATGGTGCGTGATTCCGAAATTAAAACACAGGATATGAATATCATCGAAAGCATGACTGCTTCCGTATTTAATACCGATTCACTCCATAGCTACCGAATAAAAATGTCAAATGTTAAGCCAAACAATCGGCTTCAAAATTTGTCGGATAAAGATTTCTTGCAGGCAATAGGAGCAATAGGAGTAGGTGAAGACCTTTTGTTTCACCCTACAGCCGCAGGACTTCTTATGTTCGGCAAGTCAAAATTTATCAAAAAAGAATACCCGTACTATTGTCTTGAATATAAGGAAACAACACAAGATGATAAACACACAATTATTTCATCAAATTTAAATTCTGACTGTGAAAACCTTTATGATTTCTTTATAAAGGTCTTTGAAAAAATTTCATACGATATAAAACTGACAGCAAACATAAAATCAGACATTACACCGCTTACAACTGCCTTACAGGAAGCTCTTGCAAACTGCCTTATAAATGCCGACTATTATGGTTCAAACGGTGTTGTTGTTATGAAAGATGATGAAAGCATTACAATATCCAATCCAGGCGGATTTAGAGTTGAACTCGACGCCGCAAGAGCGGGCGGTATATCCGACCCCAGAAATACTGCAATTATGCGTATGTTTAATTTGATAGGAATCGGCAGTAACGAAGGCTTCGGTATTTCTAATATTTTCTCCGTTTGGAAAAGTCACGAACTTGTTCTACCGGTCATTGAAGAAAGTTTCAACCCCGAAAGCATCACCCTAAAGCTTTCGTTTGTTCCTGAAAGCAAATCAACTAAAACTCAAATTTTACAAAATCGTCCCGATATTGAAACAGACAGACAGGATGCCGTAATTTCATACATTACTGACAACATCACGGTAACTTCAAAAGAAATTTCCGAACTTCTCGGAATAAGTCATAAAAAATCGAAGCAACTTCTTCACCGACTTATGGCAAAGGATTTTGTTATAATCAAAAATGGAAAATACACCCTAAAAGCATAGAAGGAACAGAATCAAATTTCGGAACATCAATCCGCATAAGCGTTGCTTATAATTGCTAGGTTGCTTATTTTTGAGAAAATAGTCTGCAGTAAATAAAATCCAAAAGATAAATATGCCTATATCTGCCTTTCATGTGCCGCAACAGGGCTGTTCATGACTCTGCTGTTACAAAGTCTTGCAAGACAATCCCGCAGGTGCAGTTGTGCCGATTTATAATTTGAGTATGATTGTTTCAATAATCTTTTCATACATGATTTTTAAAAAAATGTCCGCAAAATCTAACGTAAGTATTCATATAATAATCGCAGACACTTATTTATGCTTTTACGGATTAAATTTAAGATTTACAAATTTGTGTAATTTTACTTGACAATCACACAAAAAACAAGTACAATGAACAAGGTAAATCACCAATATTCGGAGACGTATCGAAGTGGTCATAACGGACATGACTCGAAATCATGATGCCCCTTGAGGGACGAGGGTTCGAATCCCTCCGTCTCCGCCACTGAAAAAGCCTGTAATCAAGCCGATTATGGGCTTTTCTTATACCTTTTTCTAAGAGCAAGTGATCAAAGCAGACTTTTGTTTTTGTCTCCGGATTTTCGGCTTAGCCCTCCCTCCAACGACTTCCGAAGTCGCCACCCTCCGGTAGAGCAAGCCCTGTCTCCATCGCCTGCGCCGAGGTGATTTTAGACTTGTAATCCAAGTGGGTGTAGATGCTTGCCGTGGTGGTAAAATCGCTGTGCCCCAGCCACTCCTGAATGTGCTTGAAGGGAACGCCGTTGGCTAGCAGCAAGCTGGCACAGCTGTGACGCAAAACAGTTGCCGCAGATCTGCTTATTGAGTTCCTGCGCCTCTTTCACCTGCAAAAAGTATTCCCGGAAGCTGCCGATCAGCGGCAGGGTACGCAGGCTGGACTTGGTCTTGGCAGACTGCTGTTCAATTTCCGTCTGCTTGCCATCAACAGTAATCGTCGTCACGGTTCGTATGACCGAAATCGTTCCACGCTCAAAGTCGATGGCGTCCCACTTCAGTCCCAACACTTCGCCCCGACGGAATCCATAAAAAGCGGCCACCAGCACCGGCAGCTCCAGCTTGGTGCCCCGGAGAGCTTCAAACATCTTCTGCATCTCCTCTGCCGAAAGGAAAACCGTGGATATATACTAAAAAAGTGGACAAGTATGATAAAATAGAAGACAAACAAAGTAGGAATAAAAATGACAGGAAAGAAAAACAATAAATACAGCAGTGAATTCAAGCAAACAATCGTAAATTTATACCATTCCGGTAAGTCATACTCACAAATTCATCAGGAGTATGGAGTTTCTCACAGTGCACTGGCAAATTGGATTAAGCAGTATTCAAAGGTTCAGATTGATGACGATACCGTTTTGACTGCCCAGCAAATCAAAGCACTTCAGAAGAGAAATGCTCAATTAGAGGAGGAAAATTTAATATTAAAAAAAGCCATTGCAATATTCACTCCACACTCAGACAAAGATTAGAAGCCGTAAAGCTGCTTTCAAAGGAACATTCCATTTCTACACTGTGTCGTGTTCTCAAAGTGAATCGCAGCACTTACTACAAATTCATAAATCACCAAGAATCCAACAGAGCAAAGGAAAATGCTTACATACGCAGCTGTATTCTTACCCTGTATGCAAAGTACAAAAAGCGTCTTGGTGCTGCAAAAATGAGGATTTGTCTTAAGAATGAATATTGCATCAACATTAGCGTCGGCAGAGTGTACCGCCTGATGAAATCAATGTCATTGCCAAAAATGAGTACTGTAAAGCCATTTATACATAAATCCAAATCAGTTTCTGATGAACCTTGTAAAAATATTCTTAAGCAGGAGTTTAATCAATCTGAGCCCAATATTGTGTGGGTATGTGATTTTACATATATCAGAGCCGGTGGAAGATTTTACTATTTGTGTGCAATTCTCGACTTGTTTTCAAGAAAAGTAATTGCTTACAAATTATCAAATAAAATTGACACGCAGCTCGCCATTGATACAGTTAATTTTGCAGTTGCCGGCAGAGGAACATCAGAAGGCATTATTTTTCATACTGACCGAGGCTGTCAGTTTACTGCAAAGAAGTTCAGAAAGCATTTAGATAATCTTAATATGGTTCAGTCATTTTCTGCAAAAGGGCGTCCATATGACAATGCTGTTATGGAATGTTTTTTCAAGTACTTGAAAAAGGAAGAAACAGATAGAAAATCTTATTGTTCTTTTCAAAAATTATCACTTAGTCTTTTTGAGTACATAAATGGTTTTTACAACTCTTTAAGACCTCATTCTCATAACAACGGCTTGTCACCTAATCAAGCTGAAAAATATTTTTTTATTTAATTTTCCTGTTTTTTCTGTCCACTTTATTGACTATAGTCCAACCCTTGAGCGGGTGCAGCTCGGCCAATGAAATGTTCCGCACCCGCTCCAGTTTGGCATCGTCCCGCTCCGCCTGCGTGGAGAACAGATCGTCCAGCGTGGGTAAAGTAAAATCCGATTTTCTCATTGCGTTGTCCTCACTTTCGTAGTTTTTCCTTTCGGGGTTTTAGGGCACGCCCTAACGAGTGTTTTTGCGCTCCGGCCCTGCCGGGAGTAAAAACGCACTGCTCGCTAAGATGACGCAGGCATCGCAAGCGGATACACTGTTTAGCTCCGACAGGAGTAAAAACAGTCTGCTCGCTTAGACTGCGCAGGCGTAATTCTCGCTTACTTTAATTCATTCAAAATTGCTTCCAGCCTGCTCAGAAGTTCCTCTTGCTGAAGCTGTGGAAGCTCCGCTTTCAGGCCGTTCAGCATCCGAAACAGGCGGTAATCCCGCTCCGTGATGGCCGCTCTAACCTCTTTTCCAAGCCCCAGTCGCCGCAAGTATTCCGACAGCGACAGAGAACAGAACCGGGCATTTTCCAGCAACTTCTGCTTCTCCTGCTCGGTCACACGGACATTGATCCCGTAGTTTTTGCTGCGCATTTGTTCACCCCCTTTTCTTCGGTTTGTGACGGCAATGACGGTTGTGACGGGGATTTCCTTATATAGCGATTCCGGCGTCATTTGCGTCATCGCCGTCACGGCGCAGGAATTTGATGAGCCGGCTTTTGCCGGTGCCCTTGGTGCGGTACTCGATGCCCAGCGGCTCCAGCACCTCATAGGCGAACTGGCCGAGATACTTTGTGACCATATTGGCCGTGACCTCCTGCTCCTTCATTTCGGTCAGCAACTCCGTGGCCGTGCCTACCCATTCGGTGCGGCACTCCATAAAGTCCACCACCCGAAACAGAAATTTCGGCAGTTCCGCCTTATGAATATCCTCGCTGTTCTTGCGCTCCACCAGTTCCCAGACAAGGTCGTTAAACTGCAAGGTCAGTTCCTGATATTCCACATCCCGCCCGCTGACCAGCAGCGTAGCGGCGTTTCCGCTGCGCTTACGTCGCAGAATAAAGTTGGTATCCGCAGCGCCGATGATGCCGGTAGAGCCGCTGACATTGTTAAATGGATCGTCGCTGTCTTGCAGCTTTCGCAGGTGATGCACCAGCAAAATGGCGATGTTGAAGCCGTCGGCAATGCGCTTGATGGAGGAAATGTCGTCGTAGTCGTTGCCGTACATTCCCGCCTTTCTGACGCTGCCCTTGGAGTCCCGCACCTTTTGCAGCGTGTCAATGATGACCAGCTTGGTGGCGGGATGCTCGGTCAGAAAGTCCGTGATCTGCTCCTCCAGCCCGCCGCCGATCAGCCCGGAGGTCACGGCAAAATACAGGTTGTCCGGGGCGCTGTCGGTGAGGTTGTAGAGCCGATCCTTGATGCGGCGCTGAGTGTCCTCAAGGCTCAGATAGAGCACATCGCATTGCAGCGTGGGCAAACCCCAAACGGAATTTCCCTGCGCCACCTGCAGCCCCAGCCACAGCATCAGCCAGCTTTTGCCGATCTTGCTGGCACCGCTGATGACATTGACACCCTGCGAAATAAGGCCGTCTACGATGAACATCGTCTTGCTCATCGGCGTGGACAGCAGGGTCTCTGCGTCCACGGTTTTCAGTTTGTTGTTCATAGATTTTTCTCCTTTGTAGAATGTTAGAAATGGATTTTGGCGGGGGCGGATGGAAACGGCCACCCGCCCCCGCTTTGCTATCCAAAAAGCCTTGGAAATCAAGACTTTCCCGGTGCTTAATGTTCGACGCTGCGTCGCCGCCTGACCGAGTCCGCCTTCTGCATGCGCCGGATGGAGCGGCCGCATTCCGGGCAGTATTTCTGCCGGTTGCTACTGAGTGCAAAGGGCTTTCCACACTGGTCGCAGAGCCGTGTGCGCTGCCAGTAAATATCGGCGCAGAGTACCTTGTCGGCGGGCAGAACCGCCCGCCGGAAGTACTTGCACAGCAGCGAATAGGAAATCATCTGCACACACACGCAGCCTTCGCCATCGTCCAACGGCAAACAGTTACCACCGTCGTAGTTGGCGCACAGCCGCCGGATTAATCGGTTACAGCGTGCCCTTTGGGCGGGCGTCAGGCGCTTGATCTCATCCAACCTTTTTCACCTCTTTCTCCATCACATAGTTGATGACGCTGATTTTCGGGATCTTCAGCGTCGTGCCGATCTTCACGGCGTGGATGTACCCATAGTCGATCAGCTTGTAGGCCAGCTTGCGGCTGATGCCCAGCATCTCCCGAAGCTCTTTAACGGTCACAATGTCCGGGTATTCCGGAAACATCATCTGATAAAGCTCTCTGAGCTCTCCTTTCTTCATAGGCTTGAACCTCCTTTGTCTGTTCTGAAACCGCATTTCTGCGACGGTTTTTGCTTGCTGCCGCTCATCCGCATCGTTCCTGCCCCGGAATCTCACCACAGCGTATTGCTTCTTCGGTGCGCTCGTTCCTGTTTCGGGAAGTCGTGGCGCCACTTGCCGGAAGCATATCCTTTGGAGGCGACGATTCAATTTTCAAGGTACACAGGGAAACAGTCCCCTCAATAGGTAGCCAGCGAGAAGGGCATTTTATAGACCCTCTCACTAACCAACTGGAAAATTTTTTCGGATTTGAACGAAAAAATTTTTGAGAATTTTTCTGCGTCCCCCTCTACTACTTAATTGGGAATTTTTTAGGCAAAAATAAAATGGATTTTTGAAGAAAAATTTTAAGTACCCCTCCTACTATTCAATTGGGAAAATTTTTTGGATTTTGGCAAAGTAATTTGAAAAATCCCCTCAACTTTTCAAAAGGTCCTTCTACTTACTCTGAATAATGGGTGCCATTTGGCAGGGTGTTTTTTAAAATTCCCCGCAAAAATATTTCTCCCTCCACTTACTCTGAATAAGGGGTGCCGTTTGTGGGGTTACCTTCGAGAATAATTTGAAAATTTCATCAAAAAAGGTTTCTCCGCTCAAATCAGTAAACTGAGCGGGGAAACCTTTCACTTTTAATTATAAGATTTTCTTATGAATCCCTCGTAAATCCGCAATAATCCTTGATAAATCCGCCTTGCTGTGATATACTTAAATTGTATAGTTATAGCTATCGGAAACTGCCTGAAAGTGAGGACATTTTAATGGAACCGACCATCGAACGCTGGTACTCAATGAAAGAGATTTGCGAATACCTCGGCGTCAGCCGTGATACGGTGCTCGCCTGGATAGAGAAAAGAAATATGCCCGCTGCAAAAATAGGCCGCCTTTGGAAATTTAAGATCAGCGAAGTAGACGCCTGGATGAAGTCCGGCGTGGCGGCGGATAAGTAATTATTTTGGAGGTACATTATGGCACTGGAAAATAAATTGGGGCTGACAAGCTCCGCCGATCTTACCCGGGAAGAAGAACGCATCAGCAAGAAAAAGGCGGTAGAACTGTTCGAAAACGGTGTGCTGGACACCCTGCCGGCGGGCAAATTCTCGACTTTGCAGGCGATTCACAAATATCTGTTTGAAGATATTTACGACTTTGCCGGTAAGCTGCGCACGGTGAATCTGGCGAAGGGCAATTTCCGCTTTGCGCCGCTGATGTATCTGGAAGCAGCACTGGCCAACATCGATAAGATGCCGCAGTCCACTTTTGACGAGATTATCGAAAAATATGTAGAAATGAATATTGCCCACCCCTTTCGGGAGGGCAATGGGCGCAGCACCCGCATTTGGCTTGACCACATCCTGAAAACCAAGATCGGCAAGATCGTGGACTGGAGCAAGGTGGATAAAGAGGATTATCTTCTTGCAATGGAACGCAGCCCCATCAAGGATGTGGAGATCAAGGTGCTTCTGAAAGCGGCCCTGACCGACGAGGTGGGCAGCCGTGAGGTGTATATGAAGGGCATCGACCACAGCTACTATTACGAGGGATACACGACTTTCAAGGCGGAAGATTTGAGTAAGGAATGAGGTGCAAATATGCCGGATCAGAATTGGCAATTTGAACTGGAAGAATATATCAAGCAGGGCGAACCGGACCGAGCCGAAAAAAGCGAGGCATGGCAGACCGCCATTGGCTTGCAGGCGGTGGACGGGCTGAACACCTCTGCCTATCTGCTGGATACGGCCAAGGATCACATTGAAGGGAAAATCACCATTGATGAAGCCCAGCAGCGCATTTATAGCTATTATGAGCAGCGCACCACCCGCACCGAAACAGAGAACGAAACGAAAGAAGCGGACATCGTCTCCGCCAGAATTGCAAAGCTGTTGGGCGAAAAAGCCTTCCAATTCTCGCCTGCTGAGTGGCTCTCCATCCACCGCAGATTGTTTGAAGGCGTGTTCAGTCACGCCGGCCAAATTCGGCAGTACAACATCACCAAGAAAGAGTGGGTGCTGAACGGCGACACCGTAATCTATGCGGACTGGAACAGTATCAAGGATACGCTGGATTACGATTTTGCCACTGAAAAACAGTTCTCCTATGAGGGTTTGTCCGTAGATGCGGCGGTGAAGCATCTGGCGAAATTCGCCTCCGACATTTGGCAAATTCATCCCTTCGGCGAGGGTAACACAAGAGCCACCGCCGTGTTTATGATTAAGTATATGAAAACCTTTGGGTTCCGTGTCAATAACGATGCGTTCCGTGAAAACTCTTGGTATTTCCGCAACGCACTGGTTCGAGCAAACTATAACGATTTGCAAAAAGGTATTCATTCCACCACAAAGTTTTTGGACTTGTTTTTCTCAAACCTTCTGCTCGGCACAAACTACGAATTAAAAAATCGCTGTATGCACATTGACTTTGTGGATGAAAACACTTCCCAAAGTGCCAAATTGACACTTTGAAGTGTACTTTAGATGAACTTGCCGTGTTAGATTTAATAAAAAAGAACCCGTCTGTTAAGCAGGCCGAGCTTGCAGAACAAACAGGAAAGTCCGTCAGAAGCATAAAGCGCATTATAGACTCTCTGAAAGAGAAACAATATATCCGTAGAGTTGACGGCAAACGCTACGGTATATGGGAAGTATTAGTATAATACATTTACCACAGCTACCGCTACGAGGGACATACAATGTTTAAAACGGAAGAATTGTAAAATTCCAAAGTATGCAATTGGATACTTTGGAATCTTGAATGCGAAATTTGTAGATGGTTAAAGGGAAATATAATTACGAAAGGAATTTTCTATGGATAGAATCAATAAAACGGAAACGTTATACGAAATACTAAATAGCAAAACCTTCACAATCAACGTATATCAGAGAGAGTATCGCTGGGGAAGAAAGCAGATCGAACAGCTTATCAATGATATTACTGATTGCTTTTTGATGTACTATGACAATAGCAAATTTAAGCACGAGGATACAGATGAAGTAGCTCAATATGGCTATTACTTTATGGGAAGTATTATCCGTACCGGTGATGATTCTACAAAAGAAATCGTTGACGGACAGCAACGTTTAACTTCCTTAACTTTGTTATTGATGTACATTAATAAGATGCTTCACGATCAAGAGAATCATGAACTTGACAGTATGCTCCCCAATATGATTCTTTCCAGTCCTTTCGGTGCAAAGAAAACCTTTAACATTAACGTTCCCGAGCGAAAGGCTTGCATGGACCATTTGTATAAAGGTGAAACAAACTTCCAGCCTGCCGATGAAAGCTCTCAAACTCTTCTTGATAGATATTTAGATATTATCGATCTGTTTAGAGATGAAATAACTCCTCAAGCGTTGCCCTATTTTGCTTGTTGGGTTATGCACAAAATACTGTTGCTTGAAATTGTCACTCCTTCAGAGCAGGAAGCTCATACGATATTCATTACTATGAACGATCGTGGTTTGAGTTTGAACAGTGCTGAAATGTTAAAGGCCTTTGTTCTTAATGAAGTAAGTGAAGAGGACAAGCTTGAGGTGAATTCTAAGTGGCAAGAGCTTGTCAACAAAATTAAATCAGCATCCGAATCTGAACAAAGTGGTGTTGTTAACACAGCAGATGTAGAGTTCATTTCTATGTGGCTGCGTGGCAATTATGCGACATCGCTCCGTGAAGGTAAAAAAGATGCAGAAGATAAAGACTATGAACTTCTCGGCGAAAAATTCCACGAATGGGTACGACAGAATGCAAAAAAACAGATGGGATTAATCTTGTCTAAAGACTACAAGGAATTTGTACTCAAAGAAATGAGTCAAATGGTAGAGCTATATCTAAACATCAAACAGTACTCTAAAAAACTTACCGCAGGGTTTGAAAGCGTATTTTATAACGCAAATAGGGATTTGAATTATCAAACTCTGCTTATGATTTCTGCTATTGATAAAGACGATGAGCCTTTGGTAGTAAATGAAAAGATTAAATTAATAGCAAAATTTGTTGACATCTTTGCTTCAAACAGAATACTCAATTTCAAAAAAGCAAACTTTAATACAAATAAAGTTTTCTTATTTAAGGTCTTAGTAAATATCAGAAACAAGAGTGTAAAAGAAATTGCCATCGTGCTAACAAAAGCACTGCAAGATGCTAATGTGGGGTGGGACAAGTTTGAAGAACTGAATTATGAAAATCATTTTTTCAAGAGATATACTTTACATTTCATTGCTCGTTTTGCTTCGTGTATCAACATCCAAATGGGCAATCCCTCTGAGTTTGATACATACGTCAATAGAAAAGCTAAAAATCCTTTTGACATTGAGCATATCTTGCCGGATATGTATCCTGATTATTCTGAAGACTTTGCCGACGAGCGTGATTTCAATGCAACAAGACACAACATTGGCAATTTAATGATTCTCACTAAAGATAAAAATAGAAGCTATCAGGATATGAAGTATGACCTGAAAGTTCAAAAATATCTTGGTGATAATGTGGTTTTTGCAAAAGCAATGAATTCGCTTTTCTATGAAAACAACCCTCATTTTGTTCCTTTGGCTAAGAAATATGGTATAAAGCCATACGGCAAAATGGATAAAGCTGCTGTTCGTGAGCGTGCCGAAGCCTACCTTAATATTGCTAAGGATATATGGAATATTGACCAAATAAAAACGGAGTTTGGTGGATGGACTGACGAAGAGTATGATGCTGTTTCCTTTGAAACTGCAAAAAAGGTTTTCAACAACGATAACGGAATTGAAGGCAACACCATTTGGGTTATTGCCGGCAATACGGATTACTATGATATAATCGGCGCATTCAACAATATGACACAAATTGAATGGTCTCAGCACGCCAATTATGAGGTTGATGATATTGTATACATTTATCTCACTTTGCCTTATGCGGAGATTTCCTATAAGTGTCGTGTAATTGCCACTAATGTAAATGATCCAGAACGAATTATTGACGATTCTGAATACTACAAAAAAGATGATGCCCTTGCACATAGCGGTAAATATATCCGTTTGGGGTTGTTAAAATCTTATCCTCACAATAGCCTGACACTCAAAGAAATGAAAGAAAAAGGCGTTGTGGCTACATTCCAAGGGCCTACAAAAGCAACTGGTGTTTTAGCTGAATTGTTAAAAGAACTTGATCAAAATATATAATCAAAAAATTTTTCAAGCAACTTGAGGAGGATTAATCTATGAACAATTCATTGATTAAACAATATATTGATGCTCAACCCGTTAAGGTTGTTACAAAACTTGATTTATCTACTGGTAAATTGGCGTACGATAAGATTATACAATGTCAAAAACGTACCGATGCCAAACCTGAAGAATTGTGTCGTGCATATTTGTTAACCAAACTGGTGAACGAGCTTGGTTATGAGCCTGATAGAATTGAAATTGAACACGAGTATACTGCTGGTCGTCCACATACAATTACAAGTCGTATTGATATTATTGTACGAGATGCCAATGGCGGTGCATTCTTATTTATTGAAGTTAAAAATCAAGAAGAGTATGCAACTATCGACAAAGATAGCGTTATTGAAGAACAGCTTTTCAAACTGGCAGGTATGGAAAGAACTGAAGGGCACGATGTTAAATACTTAGTCCTCTACACAACTAATGATGCAACCGGGACTATTTCTGATGAGTGCATAATTATTGACAACCAAAAATATCCAACCTATGCAGATTGGGAAGCCGTCCGTGATTTTACAAATACACTCCCTACTCGTTATGGCAAGGCACAGAAAAAACCATACATAAAAGGTTCCGAAAAAGACCTGGAAACGAATTTTTCGCATGGTATGCTTTTGCAACTTCAGAAAGATTTACACAATGTACTTTGGGGTGGCGGTGGAACCGATGACAACGATGTTTTCTCTTCTTTGACAAATCTGATCCTTTCCAAAATACAGGACGAAGACGAGAAGGAAGACGGCGACACTTACGATTTTCAGTCTATGGCATTTGCCAAGGATGGCGATGAGGAATTTGAAACAAATGAGAAGCTCTTTGACCGTATCAACGAGCTTTATCGTCGTGCGCTTAAATCCAAGCTCTATATTTTGGATGAAAAGGAACTTGGAAAATCTTATGTAGTAGATACTAAAAAGTTCTCCCTATCAAAGCTCAAATATGCCGTTCAGAAGTTAGAAGGACTTTCTTTTGTAGATGGTAAGAACAGCTTGAGCGGAAAAGATATATTAGGTGATTTCTTTGAAGGCATTATTCGTGATGGATTCAAACAAAGCAAAGGACAATTTTTTACCCACACCAACATCGTACGATTCATGCTCTACGCTATTCAGGCAGACAAGCTTGCGATTAAGCGTATCAAAGATGACAAAGAAATTCCGTATATGATTGACCCCTCAGCAGGAAGTGGAACATTTTTGATCGAGTACATGAAGTTTATTACGGAAAATATGAAGTACCGAAATCGTAATGCTTTGGGGTACAACAATGAATTAGGTACTTCAAGAGCTGTCAAAGACAAGGTTACATCTGATTGGTTTTTCCCTGATCATAGAGAAAACAAGTGGGCACAAACTTATATTTACGGTTCCGAGATAAACTTTAATCTTGGTACGGCAACGAAGGTCAACATGATCCTTCACGGAGATGGTTCTACCAATATTTTTGTAAAAGATGGTTTGCTCCCGTTTGCAAAATACGAAAAGGAAACCGCTCCGAATGCTTTGAACGGAAGTGTTAAGGATACACTTTATCAAGAGCGTGAAGTCAATGGACAATTCGATTTGATTCTAACAAATCCCCCGTTTAGCGTGGAACTAGACAATGATACCAAGAAAACCATTAAACACGACTTTATGTTCGGCGAGAAAAAGAACTCGGAGAACCTGTTCATCGAGCGTTGGTATCAGCTGCTAAGGGAAAATGGTCGTGTCGCAGCGGTATTGCCGGAAAGCGTATTTGATACAACCGAAAATAAATACATTCGCCTATTCCTCTATAAATATTTCAAAATAAAAGCAGTCGTATCCTTGCCGCAGTTGGCATTTGAGCCCTATACCTCAACAAAAACAAGCATTCTCTTTGCACAAAAGAAAACAAAAGAAGAGATTGCGGCTTGGAACGAGGCGTGGGATACTGCATCAAAAGACTATTCACAACTTAAAACTCGTGTGGATAATTTGATTTCTGTATATAATGGAAAGAAACTCAAAGCAAAACTTCCGTCTATTAAAAATTTAACCGCTGATGAAGAAGTTGCTCTTCTGCAAAAAATGCTAAAAAATTATATTACAGATGAGGATAAAACACTCGACACAAATGGATTAATTATAAAATATAGGGAGGAGTTGGAATCGCTCTGTAGTCCTGATAAAGACACAAAAGAGACATTTGGATTTGTAAACACATGGTGGGTATTTGGTGAAGTTTCAAAGGCACTAAATTACGATGTGTTTATGGCAGAAACGGATAGTATCGGATACAAGCGTTCAAAACGAGGCGAGAAAGAGATGCCCAATACGCTATTCCGTTTTAATGGAACCGGTGTTATTGTGGATGATGGTGTTAAAGAAACGATTTTGGATTATATGAGAGAAATCCAGTGGGATTGAGGTGTTATCTATGCAACTGTGCCCAACAAAACTGTCGGAACTAAGTGGTGATCCGTTTTTGCGTTGCGACGTTGACAATTTATTGATGCGTCATAAACATCTTTTTATGAACCACAAGCGTTTGGCAGAATTTATTACATTTATTGAAACCGGTAAACCTATTACCAGAGAAGACTATACAGATGTTTCCGAAAATATACACTTTCTTGTGAGAAATATTTCAGGAGGAACCGCTTGTTACAATAATCTTCTGTATATATCGGATGAAAAAGCAGATGAATTAGCTGCCTTTAGGATAGAAACAGGTGATATAGTAATGGCTATATCCTCAAATTGTGGAGCAACTTTCCTGTACGAAGGTGATCGTAGCGAAAACATCACACTTTCACATTATCTATGCAGATTTAGAGTTGATTCTTCACGGTTACGTCCGAAATATTTAGTATATTATCTAAACTCAAGCTTAATGCAGGAATATTTTCGTGGAGTTGAAACAGGAAAAACACAAAAAAATTTATCTAAAGTTTATATCCACGATGCACCTATCTTTGTCCCAAGTATTGAAGAACAGGATGAATTATGTAAACGCATAGCTCCAGTTGAAAGCCAAATAAAAGAGATAGAGAGTAAGATAGTAACCCCGACTAGCATTATTGACAATGTGTTTCAACGTGAATTTTCTTTTAATTATGAGCAGTTTTCAGTTCTTAAAAAAATTAAACTTCACTTTCGCAATAGCCATAGTTTGGCGAATAATCTTGATTTGCGTTTTAGCTCAAAATTTCACAGAGATGCTGGAGATTTTGTTGCGCAAGAGTTGAACAGCCGAACATCAAAAAAGATTAAACATTATCTCGCAGAGCCAATTGTGTTGGGTGCAAGTGTCTCACCGGCGGACTATTCTGAGGACGGCGAATTTTGCTATATTTCTATGGCAACGATTAAGAATTGGAAGTTCGATTCAGAAAATGCAAGCACAGTATCAAAGGAGTACTCTGATTCCAAACAAGCCAAAACAGTGCGAAAGAACGATATCATTCTTGCACGTTCCGGCGAAGGAACTATTGGAAAAGTCGCTTTAATTGATGACGATGAACTCCAAGGAGTTTTTGCTGATTTTACAATGCGCATTCGGCTTAAGGACTACAATCCAGAGTTCGCCTATTACTATTTCAGAACAACCTATTTCCAGTATCTAATTGAAATCTATAAAAAGGGCTTAGGCAACAACACAAATATTTTCCCAATAGTCGTGAGGGAATTTCCAATGTTGGATATTTCCTTGGAGGAACAGCAACGCATTGTAGCTGAAATACATTCTGAAATTAAAAAGCAAGAAGCAATTAAGTCTGAAATTGCGGAATTGAGATCCAAAATAGATGAGATAATCGATAATGTAGTCATTAATGCAAATTAGCAACTATGCAAGGAGGTTATTAAATGCTAAAGGTTGATGGTGCAATTTATGATACAAACAAAGTAATATGCCGAAACATTTCTGTGTTTGATGCCTCCGAGCGAGGTTTATTATCGCAAAATATTTTGGCTCAGCTCAGAAATTTTGTTGAGTATATCGTCCAAAAAGTTAATTCGAAAGGCGTTGATACCGACCCCAACGATTATCAGGATAAAAAAGCCGCTTGGGAGTTTGTGAAAACCAAGGGAGAACTGCGATTCTTAAGCAAATTCCACAATCTTCTTCAAAAGTCGGTGTCTCACTATACCTTTGATGAAGGCGGATCGGAAAGATTGATGCTTAAGTATTATGAGTATCTTCTTAAAATCAAGGTCTTTCTGAAGAACAGGTATAATATGGAAGTCCTCGAAAATATTGATGACTTCCCGTTAAACTTGGACGATAACTTGATGGAGTACTACAGGCAAATTGCTGTTCGTATTGTCAAGCCAAGCCGTTATGCAGTACGTAACCCCTATAATGATCGTGCATACATACAGAAAATTAAACCTTTTTTCGTAAAACATCATATTTTCTACGAAGTAACTTTCACGGTAGCCAATGACAAAGCCAGTAAATTTGATAGAGTAATTGCGTTTACTTCACTTGATCTTTCGGATAATTATGCGGTTAAACTTTCTTTGCACAACGATGTTATTGGTGTGCTTGGTAAAGTTATGCCCATTCAAATTATTGATAGTTGGGAAGTGTCAATTCGACCTTGTGAAATAAATCGATTTGCCGATTTTTTCGGTCGTCATACTCAAATTAGTTCTGGCAATAACGAATTCCGTGATTTGATGAAATTCCTTACGGACACTCGTATGAGCCTTGTTGATTTGGTAACATCATCAGATAAGTATTATTTATGGGCGAAAACCAAGTGTACCACTGAAGCTAAAGTTACACATATTTTTGATCTTCTTGACAAATCCCGTGATTTCATAAAGGATAGTGCTCCCGGAAGTAATATTATTCGTTACTTTCTCCACAAAATGAACAACAAGATAATGAGGCGTCAATATAGCCGAGAATCTTGTGAAATGTTATCTAATTTACATTTTCGTTGGGGATGTATACCATTTGACA
>OKVE01000259.1_pt1 | contig 20651 bp, 19 predicted proteins | sample 1604781 | NCBI WGS metagenome assembly OKVE01 (sample SAMN01760918, study PRJEB22395) | human gut metagenome
CGATGTATGTCTTGTTTCCACTAAGATTCAGAGATCCTTCAGTACTTGTTCTCTTAAATTTAACAGTCATAAGACCATTCTGGAAACTCTTAATACCATTGAACTTAACAGGAGAGTTAGCCAATACTGATCTTACCTCAGCAGTAGCAGCTACGAAATCGATATTTGCAGAATCGATTCCTTCGATAGAAACAGAACTTGGGTTCAGTCTGTAAGTTGCTGTTGTCTGTCCGTTATCTACGCGAACAGGTTCTTTTGACCAATCAGCAACTTCGCCACTTGTACCAGGCATTACTGGACTATAGAACAATGTACGGAATTCGATAGACTCGATACCGTCAACATAGAGTTCCGGAACAAGAGCAATGCTGTTAAGCAGTTTCTCAACAAATACAGTAAGAGTGTTGATGTTGTCGTTAAGACCATTTTTACCGCTGATAAGCTCGTTCAGGTCATCAATCTGCTTCTGCAGAGCCTGCTCAAGTTCGTTTACGCTTGTAACAGTAGCATAGTCAGACAGTGAAGACTGTAAAGCTGCGATGGCATCCTCTGCGTCAGAAATTTTCTGTGCAAGGTTGTCGATGTCGTAAGCGTCAATCTTGTCTGCAAGCTCTTTCAGTTGGTCAGCTGTAGGCAGTGCAGCGATTTCTTCCTGCAGTTTGTCGATCTGGCCCTGATAGTCAGCATCAGCAATCTCCTGTTTGAAAGCCTCAAGAGCCTCTTTCTGAGTTTCAAGATCCTTCTCTACAGCCTCTCTTGCTATAGCAGCAATGTCAAGATTCTCAAGACCCTCAACTTTTGACTTAAGGTCGTTAACTGTCTGCTGAAGAGCTGTAAAGTCGCCTGTCATGGCTGTGATTGTAGCTAAAGCAGCTTCAACGCTTTCAAGTCTTCCGTCAAGGCCGGTGATAGCCTCATTAACAGCATCAATTTTTGTATTCAAAGCAGCCTCCTTAGCAGCGAGGTCGCCTTCCAAAGTAGCAACTCTTGCCTCGAGTGCAGTTACAGTAGCCTGATCAGCCTTCTGATCGATGGCAGCCTGAAGCTGAGCCTTGGCGTCAGAGATTTGAGTACTCAACTCGCTTTTTGCACTGCTCAACTCATTTGACAGTGTAGTCTGCAAGTCAGCCAACTGATTCTGTAAAGCAGTGATGTCATCTTTGTTCGCATTGATGTCATCCTCATAGTCTTTACAAGAAACGAACATGCCCATTGAAGCGCATAGGAACGCCACAAGGAGCAGGGAACTGAAAATTTTTCTTTTCATTTGATAAATTAATTAAATTAAAAAACTATATATATAAGTATTTCATTTGGTTTTATCAAAACCACCCTTTCTTACCGAGAGATGGATTTTGGGCGCAAAACCGTTTATTCTAGGGGCTATCAGCCATTTTTCCCGATAGGTTAAAACATAGTTTTTTCAATGTTTTTGAAAAAAAACTTTAAATCATTTGCAGATATTAGTATTTGTTCATATATTTGCATCGGAAATCCATCTCTCGGTAAGAGATGGATATTTTTTTGGAAAAATTTACACCTTATTATATTTATATATAGGCCAATATTATTTAATATTGACATTTGTTTCAGTATTTTGTTTTTACATTTCTTTATTATTTGCATGCAAGTCATTCATGCAATACCAATACTTTATAAAAAAATACTTAACATATTATTTCTCCACTGAATGTATGGCAACAAGCTTTAATGATTTTAAAGGCCGGATACGCACATCAGGCAAGACGGAGAGCATGCGGCACATAATTAATCGCGTTGGCTACATCTGTAGCGCCCGACCAATTAAATTAAGGCGATTAGCATTGGCGTCATGACAGCCATGACACTCCCCTGTCCCGTCATCCAACATCGCCATACACAACTCTGCAGTTTTAAATAAATAAGTCTACGGTTTACGCCCCAAAAGTGGCCGAGTTTTGATGCAAAAGTGGCCGAGTTACGGGTCGTAAACGGGCCATTAACAGTTTAGAAGTAAAAGGGTGGCATTTGGTTAACAAAACAGCGCTATACCATATTATATTTTTAAATATGTAAGCATTGTCATATAAAAATGTTACGATTTTCAGGGCATTTTTATTTGTAACATCTTTGAACGATGATATTTATTATATTTTGGCTTTTAATTTATATACGAATAACCTTATAAAGCAGCAGGATAAGGGTTAATGACAGCACAGGGATAAAGAAGAAAGATACGAGCATAAAAAAGGGAACCGGCTTTATGTCGGCTCCCTTATATAGAGTTATTATTTTTTAATTACACTAAAGATTCATCATGGCTGCTTGCCGATGTATGCAAGTATACCGCCGTCAACGTAAAGGATGTGGCCGTTTACGAAGTCGGAAGCGTCTGAAGCGAGGAACACTGCAGGGCCCATAAGGTCTTCAGGTGTGCCCCAGCGTGCGGCAGGAGTCTTAGACACTATGAAGCTGTCGAACGGATGGCGGCTGCCGTCCGGCTGACGCTCGCGCAGAGGTGCAGTCTGAGGAGTTGCGATGTAGCCCGGACCGATGCCGTTGCACTGTATGTTGTGCTCGCCAAACTCAGAGCAGATGTTGCGTGTAAGCATCTTCAGTCCGCCCTTGGCTGCTGCGTATGCCGAAACAGTCTCGCGGCCCAGCTCGCTCATCATTGAGCATACGTTGATAATCTTGCCGTGGCCTTTCTTAATCATACCCGGTATTACGGCCTTAGACACGATGAAAGGTGCGTTAAGGTCGATGTCGACAACCTGACGGAAGTCCTCAACCGACATTTCTGTCATAGGTATGCGCTTGATTATGCCGGCGTTGTTAACGAGGATGTCTATTGTGCCGAGTTCTTTCTCTATGTCGGCAACCATGGCCTTCACCTCGTCCTCTTTAGTAACGTCGCAGATATATCCTTTTGCGTCGATGCCCTTAGCCTTATAGTCGGCCAGAGCCTGATCCATGTGTTTCTGTGAGCGACAGTTGAACGCAATCTTTGCGCCTGCCTGTGCGTAGGCCTCAGCGATGGCGAAGCCTATTCCGTAAGCGGCTCCTGTAACCAGCGCCACTTTTCCTTCAAGTGAGAATTTTTTTGAGAATGTATCCATAGGTTTGTTCTTTTTATGTAGGAGTTATAGTAGTTAAAGGAGTTAAAGTCAAATGTCTTGCTGCTTTTAATCTATATAAACCAAGTTGCCGGCTTAAGGCGACAATGCATTTGACTTTAACTCCTTTAACTACTCTAACTTCTTTAACTACTGAAATATACTTTATTTCAAATCCGTTATCTTAGAGAAGTCCTGGTCGCCGTAGTCCTGGTTCTCGCCGCCCATACCCCAGATAAAGGTATAGTTGTGAGTGGCAGCGGCGCTGTGGATGCTCCATTCAGGAGACAGAACTGCCTGGTCGCCCTTCATCCAGATGTGACGTGTCTCGTCGATCTGACCCATGAAGTGACATACGGCCTGGTCCTCGGGCACTTCAAAGTAGAAGTAAGCCTCCATGCGGCGGCTGTGAACGTGAGCCGGCATGGTGTTCCATACGCTGCCTGTGGCAAGCTCTGTCATACCCATCTGCAGCTGACATGTGGGCAATACCTGTGAAACTATCATCTTGTTGATGTCGCGCTCGTTGCTCATCTCGAGCGAACCCATGTGAGCTACAACGGCGTCGGCCTTTGTAATCTTCTTGCATGGATACTCCTTGTGGGCAGTAACGCTGTTGAAATAGAATTTAGCGGGTTTCTGCGGGTCCTTGCTGCTGAAGAACACGTCGCGGTCGCCGCGGCCAATATATAGAGCCTCCTTGAATCCGAGAGTGAATGTCTCGTCGCCAACCTTCACTACGCCCTCGCCCTGGCCTACGTTGAATATTCCGACCTCACGGCGTGTTGTAAAGTAGTCGGCCTTAAGCGGGTCGATAGCCTCGAGCTTAAGTTCCTCGTTGACCGGCATTGCGCCGCCCACAACCATACGGTCGTACATAGAGTAAACCATATTTACCTCGTCAGCCGCAAAAACTTTCTCGATAAGGAAGTCACGGCGTATTCTCTTGGTGTCATAGCTTTTTGCATCCTCCGGATGCGCTGCATAGCGAATTTCGTAATTTGTTTTCATAAATGTATTTGTTATAGTATCTCTCATTAAAAATTGCACGGCAAAATATTGTCTGCCTTGCAAAGATACAAAAAATATGTCATGCCGTCAGATTTTTATACATGATTTAAGTTTAAAAGCATATATAATTGCAAAAAAAATTATATATTTGCCACATGAAACTAAAAATTATCTGCCTATGGTGAAAAAATGAAAATAAACTTACAACGACTAAAGATATATAGTGCTCGCTTTTTTTTACATATTTCCTGCAATCTTTTAGAGAATTGATTACCACAGCAAAAACGTAGAGACGCTTATACTTCACTGAAGTGTGATATTTAAAATCTTATTGACAAGGTGATGCGGAACGTAATTTAGAATGAGCGCGGGCCTGGCACCTGTATTTTCAACAGTGTGCAAGACTTTACTGGGAATGAAACTTTAATACATATTGTTAAAATGAAGAATCTTAATAAAAAATTATTTGGGAATATTCTGGTTATTTTATTGGCGATAATATCCGGAATGACATTTTCATCCTGCAGCAGCGACGAAGAAAACAGCATTGAGAATGAAATTTTTGTATACCTGCAAGGCGAATGGGTTACTACCCACATAAGTGAAGAAGACCATTTTATGCCAACAGACGGACAGTATCCTGTTGATTACAGCACAGACAAAGACATTACATCTGCTGATGACGAAGACTATACTGTAATCCGTTTTGACAAAAACAGCATGTGTACGCTGCTCGCATCTGGCTCTAAGGACGACATGGACGAACTTCCAATGTCGGCAAGATTCAAGTTAGAGGGCTACAAACTGTCTTGTCCGTTATTCTATGGTGACTTCACAAAGTATGTGACAATAACAATGAAGTCTGACAATGAAATGGTGATGACACTCATTGACAACGGCACCGACTCAAGCGGAACCACACAATACACACAAATCACAACATTCAAGAGGTATAACTAAAACATTAACAAACTTATTATGAAAAAGATGTTACTCACTGTCTGCATAATGATGGTATGCGGACAATTATTCGCACAGTCAAACGACAGCTTGCAGACCAGCATCGACTCTGTTGCTGCCGAAGGACAAAAAGATTATCTTCAGACGAGCGACAGCATACAGACACAAATCGAACCACTTGCTGCCGAAGAACAAAAAGATTATCATCAGTCGAATGACAGCTTACAAACCCGAATCGACTCACTTGAAAATGAGATTACAACACTGGCAGCCAGCATTAAAGAAAAGGATACAGAAACCGAGAAAAAGGAAAAAGACCATTCTGTATGGGGACGCAAGAAGTTTCTCTCTATCGGATACGTCAACCAGACTCTCTCTCCTAACTACGGAGACGACCTGAAAGGCAGTTTCGGCGTGTCATTGGTAAGCGGCCGCACACTATATCTGCACAAGAAACCGCTGTGGAACAGAGTGAAATTCGCCATTGACCTGGGTTGCGATATCAACTACACAAAGTATAAGGATTATGATGAAGAATACAACGGCTACTATGAGGACGAGGAAACTCCGTCGTTGATCTCAGGCATGCACCAGTGTGATATAGGTTTCGTTATAGGCCCGTCGATAACCGTAAACCCTGTAGGCGACCTAAGAGTGTCTGCATATTTCCGCTTTGTTCCGTCTTACTCTATGCTCATCATCGACGATGAGGTTAACGGCAGCTACGTTTCGTTCTTCACTTATGGCGGCGAGGTGTCATGGAAAGCTATCGGCATAGGAGTTGAAGGAAGATTCGGCAACGGCAAATACGGCGCCATCATGTCGGACGATGATGTAAGCGACATCAAGCAGAAATACTCAACAACATCATTCAGAGCATATCTCTGCTTCCGTTTCTAAGCCCCGACAATAAGTTGCCGGAAAAGGATATGCATCATAAAACGCAGATTAACATCCTGAAATAACACTAAAACGTATAAAATAAAAACCAAGCACCGCATGGCAGGCCGATTCCTGTTCATGCGGTACTTTGTTTTTCAGGCCGGATAAATATCCCGTATCAGCACTGCTGCAACGTCTGAAGTTATTATCCGTTTATTTTTGCTGTTATGGATAGAATGTAAGTTATTGTATTGTGTCTGCTGATATGAGCTTTTCCAAATTGGATTTAATTATACCTTTTCGATAACCTTCCCACGCTTTCAATATTTTTCCTTCAGGAGAGATTAATACGAAATATGGTATTCCCCCGACTTTATAACGCGAAGCCAAACTTCGTCCTCCGTATTTCAGTTCGTTCCATTGACAACCAGGCATCTTATGTTCCTTCAAGAATTTGCTCCAAGACATTTTTTCATCGCTGGATATTCCCACCAGGACCAATCTATCGCCATATAAATGGACTATTTCTTCAATTTCAGGTTCAGACATACGACAAGGACCACAGTAGGCACTCCAAAAGTCCAACAAGATGTATCGCCCTTTCAATTCTGACAAATTATGTTTTTTACCTTCAACATCATATAACAGTCCGTCAACCATATAGTCGCCTTCATCTACTGTTGATGCAGGAAAGACAAACGATTCAATGAGTCTTCCCCTCTCTGTATCCTGCAATTCAGCAGGCATACGTGCATACAACTGTTGGAATAATAGACGAAAGCTACTCAATGAATCCGGATTTGAACTTACATACCAAGCATACTCCAAAAACTTGTCAACCCATACTTCTGTTACCGGTGCATTTTTCATGTATTCAAAAATTTTTCTATAACTCCGATACTCAATATTATAGAACCGGTTCCAAAAGAAACTGTCTCGTACTTGAGTATCTTCAAACATCCGCTCGCGTTCAGCTGTTTCATTTGCAACACAGGCTGCATACATCAATGCTTCTTTTTGCTGAGGTATATTTGTAGTGAATTTCCATTGATAAAGCCATTTGTCATTGCCTTGAATATCAATCCAGCCTTCTTTATCTACCCATAAATCTAACGTCATATCTGGAAAGCCTTTTCCCCAGCCGAAAAACTTTAAATGCTTTGGTTGTGAAATAGTGTCTTCGTATATCATTTCTCCATTTTTCAAAGGAAAATCCACAATTGCCTTACTTGGTCCCATTGTTGGATTAAATACATGAACAACTCCTTTTACACTATCTGGAATATTATTTAAAAGCCAACGGATACGGAACTTTCCTTCTGGAACTTCTGCCTGACAAAAGTTTCCTACCCCAATAAAAATAAAAAGACAACACAATATATGAATAGAGAAATTTGTTTTCATTATTAACGTAAGTTTGAAATAAGGATTAGTATATTTGTTTGATTAGCAGGAACACAGCAATAAAAGCATTAAATTTATAATGTCAAGTAAGACCATCTAAACGATTACCACAATCATTCCTAATAGGCAAAGTTAATGAAATTTATTGTACAGTTGATGAATTTTATCATAAAATAATAGGATGAAACGCAGAATAAAGCGAATTTGAGCATTCTCACTGACGGTCAGAGAGTTTGGCTTCGAGTGGCACAGAATGGCGCAAGGGCGTAAAAACGGATTTAGGCGAATTGCAGCAATAGATGCACTTCCAAACCATTACCCGACACCGGATGCACATTTAACACTAACGGTCTCTATTTCTGCGTTCTGCATAGGTTTACATTCTGCCTTTACAACTCCCGTAAACTAATTTTGCACCAAACAAAAAGCAAGGATTATGAGGAGTACATTCAAGACCGTTTTTTATGTAAACGGAAGCAAAGAGAAGAACGGAATTGTCCCCATCATGGGACGGGTTACAATCAACGGGACTATCGCACAGTTCAGTTGCAAACAGAGCATCTCAAAAGAACTTTGGGATGCCAAAGGCAACAGGGCGAAAGGCAAGAGCCGAGAGGCGGTGGCGGTCAATTATGCCCTTGACAACATCAAGGCGCAGATAACGAAGCACTACCAGCGGCTTTCCGACCGTGAGGCGTTTGTCACGGCAGAAATGGTACGCAATGCCTATCAAGGTGTAGGCACGGAGTATGAAACATTGTTGCGTGCCTTTGATAAGGAGAACGAGGCATTCGCCAAACGGGTGGGCAAAGACCGTTCCAAACGCACATATCTGAAATATGTCATTGTCAGGAGATATGTTGCGGAGTTTATCAAGAAGAAATACAAGCGGACGGACATAGCGATGAACGAACTGACCGAGGACTTCATCCGTGACTACTGCCTGTACCTGCGCAACGAAGTCGGGCTGGAACAATCATCCGTGTGTGTATACTCCATACCGTTGAAACACATCGTCACCGCAGCCCACTATAACGAGAAGATAGCGAGAAACCCGTTCGCGATGTACCATCTTGACCCTGACCACAAGGAGCGTGGCTTTCTCACGGAGGATGAAATTCAGGCGTTGAGTGCAATCAAGCTGGACAATCCCAACTTTGCATTGTCAAGAGACCTGTTCCTGTTCGGTTGTTGGACGGGAATCTCGTTCACGGACATCAAGAACCTGACCACCGACAACATCATTGAAATGAATGGTGCATCGTGGATTGTGTCGAAACGCCAAAAGACGGGCGTACCGTTCCAAATCAAGTTGATGGACATCCCGATGCAGATTATCAAGCGGCATGAAGCGTTCAGGACTGACAAGCGGCTGTTCAATATCGGCTCGCTTGACATGGTGAACAAGCGCATCAAGAAAATAGCTAAAAGATGCGGTATAGAAAAGACGGTTTCATTCCATCTGAGCCGCCATTCATTCGCTGTTTTGGCATTGAATTACGGTATGCCGATAGAGAGCGTGAGCAAGATTTTAGGACATACCAATATCACCACCACGCAAATTTACGCGAAAGTGACGAACAAAAAACTTGAAAACGACATATCCGATTTCGAGAGCAAGGTAAGCGGACGTTTCGCCATATAAACGCACAGGGTATGAAACGGACAACAATCACGATGGACGAGTACGGCAGGGGTGCTGTACCGTCCGATGCCGCCAGCGTATGGATGAGCGAAATGGAACTGGTGGAACTTTTCAATGTAATCGTTCCTACACTCCGTGCCACCGTCCGATCCGTGTATAAGAGCGGAGTGTTGAAATCTTGCGAGGTGGAAACGCGTATCAGGCTGCCTAATGGCTATTATGCGGAAGCGTATGCCCTGCCAATGGTCGTTGCACTTGCCTTCCATATCAACACACCCAATGCCGCAAGGGTGCGCAATGCCCTTTTGGAAAGGATGTGCTTGCGAAAAGACAGACAAATGCTGTGGCTTTCGTTAAGCGACAGACAGCCATGTAAATGTTAATGGGTGCGATTATTCGTCAATATATCCATTCGTCAATACGCCTGTGTGGTTACACATCCATACCACTATCATATCAGTCCGAAGAAGTGCGGTTTTGCTTCTTCGGGCTTTTTCTTTTCACCTTTTGATGGCTGGCATTGCCCGTTTCGCTGCATTTTCTTGTTTGTCGGTTTCTTTTGCGCCGTTCTGCATAGTTTTACGTATCAAGGTTTTAACCGTCATGCCGTAGCTTTGCAGCCATGTTTAATCCGCCTGCCGACAGGGTGTCGGCGGCACTAAAACCTATATTTGAAACATGGAAAAGAAAGGAACATTCATCCGAGTAGGCACAACGCTTTACAAGATTGTGGACCAGCCCCGCATTGACGGCGGCTATGTGAGAAAGCGCATCGCATGGAACTCCGAGACCCTGCGGCAGGACTACGGCAAGGATTACATGGCAAGTGTCCCGAAGTATGACGGCTTCTGCACCGTACCCGACCATGTGGGCTACCAGCCCGTTGTCGGCAAGTTCCTCAACCTCTACGAGCCGATAAACCACCAGCCGCAGGAGGGCGACTTTCCCTGCATCCGCTCGTTGGTGGAACACATCTTCGGCGAACAGTACGAGTTGGGCATGGACTACTTGCAGCTGCTCTACCTCTATCCCGTTCAGAAACTCCCCATCCTCCTGCTCGTGTCCGAAGAACGGAATACGGGCAAAAGTACGTTCCTGAACTTCCTGAAAGCCGTATTCCAAAACAACGTGACGTTCAATACCAACGAGGACTTCCGCAGCCAGTTCAATTCCGACTGGGCTGGCAAGCTGCTCATCATGGTGGACGAGGTATTGCTCAACCGCCGTGAGGACAGCGAGCGTTTGAAGAATCTCAGTACCACGCTTTCCTACAAGGTAGAGGCGAAAGGAAAAGACCGTGACGAGATAGGCTTCTTCGCCAAGTTCGTGCTTTGTTCCAACAACGAGCATCTGCCCGTCATCATTGACATTGGTGAGACACGCTATTGGGTGCGGAAAATTGTGCCGCTCAAGAATGACGATACAGACTTCCTGCAAAAGCTGAAAGCGGAAATCCCAGCTTTTCTCCATTTCCAGCAACACAGGCAACTCTCCACCGAGAAAGAAAGCCGCATGTGGTTCAACCCGAAGCAGCTGGAAACAGATGCCTTGCGGAAGATTATCCGAAGCAACCGCAACCGTTTGGAGATAGAGATGGCGGAACTGCTGCTCGACATCATGGCAAGCACGGGTGTCAGTTCTGTTTCTTTTTGCCTCAATGACATTATCCCGTTGCTTGTCTGCTCGCAAGTCAAGGTGGAGAAGTCGCAGGTTCGGAAAGTGGTGCAGGAATGCTGGAAGCTGGCTCCTGTATCCAATTCGCTTTCTTACACCACCTACCAATACGATTACAACCACGAATGTCACTATTCACCTGTCAGACGGATTGGACGCTACTATACGGTAAGCAAAGTGCAGTTGGAAACACTCTGATATTTTGATGAAATGATGAAAGTATATGTAAACATAAAAAATAACAGCGACTTACATGCTCATCAAACCCTCAACAAAAGTATTTGGCTGATGAAAAGAGAAAGCGGATGCAGCCTCACACATCACTTTTCTTTTGGCGATCGGTTTGATGAAACGCTGATGAAAGGTTATTGCATTAGTTGTCAGTATATTAGACTATCCAATCATCAATTCATCGGATTTTCACCCCTCATCAAGTCCGCCGGGAAAGCAACAAAGGTGAATATCGCCATCCGTAGGCTGGTCGGACGGACTTCCGTCCTGCCGACCGACAAGGGAAAGCCGATGTCGCTGGCGAAAAGAAAAAGCAACCAATGTCCGCCAACATCACCGCTGACACCGCCGCAGGCTTTTGGAAACAAAAAGCCATAGCTCATTAGGGCGTTTTCTTCACGCACCGCTGACGCTAATGCTAAAAACGCCCCAATGAGCCAGCGGGGTTGCACCCCTCTGGACACCCCCCGTTTGCCCCGTGCGGCAATGACCGCAGGCAGGCGGACACCGACAAACAAGTTTGTACAACCTCAAAAACAAGAGAAGAACATGGGATATATCAGCATCCAAATCAACAAGGCGAAAGGGTCGGCTGACACGGGCGCATCCGACCACATAGAACGCAAGACCACGCCCAAGAACACAGACCCCACACGCACCCATCTCAACCGTGAACTGGTGCAATTCCCCGATGGCGTGGCAGACCGTACCGAAGCGATAAGCCACCGCATCCGCACGGCTGGCATCAGGCGTAAGATAACGTCCGACCAAGTGAGGGCAATCCGCATCGTGCTTTCAGGTACGCATGAGGATATGGTGAAAGTACAAGACGAGGGTAGACTATCCGAATGGTGCGATGACAACCTGCAATGGCTGCACCGCACATTCGGCAGGGAGAACACCGTATCAGCTGTGCTGCACATGGACGAACATACGCCGCACATCCACGCAACGGTCGTGCCGATAGTGACGGGCGAGCGCAGGAAAGCAAGGAAGAAGCAGGCGGACGGCAGACGCACCTACCGCAAGAAAGACAATGCCGTTCGCCTGTGCGCCGATGACCTCATGAACCGTGAAAGGCTTGTAGCCTATCACGACAGCTATGCCGCAGCGATGGCGAAGTACGGCTTGCAGCGTGGCATACGTGGGTCAGAGGCACGGCATACCACCACAGCCCAATACTACCGTGACTTGAAACGGCAGACGGGAGAGCTTGAAACCAACGTAAGGCAGTTGCAGACCGAACAGAAACAAGCGGAACGGCTGCTTGCCGAAGTCAGGAAGGAAATCAAGTCGGAGAAGCTGGAAGCCGCCAAGACCGAAGCGAAAACGGCACTTGTGGCAAAGGTCGGTTCTCTTTTGGGAAGCGGCAAGCTGAAAGAACTTGAAGCCGACAACCGCACCCTGCAAAATGAGGTTGCAGCCCGTGACGAAAGCATCGAGTTGTTGCAACAACAGATGCAGCGGCAGCAGGATGAACACAGCCGTCAACTGATGGAACTGCAAGCCAAGCACCGCAGAGAAATGGCGGACAAGGAAGCGGAACACCAAAGGGAAGTGTCATTCCTGAAATCCATCATCCAAAAAGCCAAGAAATGGTTTCCGCTGTTCCAAGAGTTGGTGTACATGGAGAAATTCTGCCTTAAAGTCGGCTTCAACGAGCGGCAGACCGCCACGCTCATCAGCGGCAAGCCGTTGTTCTATGAGGGCGAACTCTATTCGGAGGAGCACAGGCGGAAGTTCACGACCGAGGAAGCAGGCTTCCAAGTGGTGAAAGACCCGGCGGACAAATCGAAACTTGCACTTGCCATCAACGGGCAACTGATTGGCGAATGGTTCAAAGAACAGTTTGACAGGCTGTTTTCATCCATTCGGAAAAATGTCATACCGCCTCAATATAGGAAAGGACTTCGACAATAAGAGTTAATTTGTTTAAACCTAACGGGGAAGGAATAGTCTAATAATTGATTAGGTTATTCCTTTTCGCTATCTTTGAGTGCTATTAAGATGATAGGTTATGAAGAAACTTCTGTTCATATGGCTTGCATGGGTTGTAATAGGTGGACTTTCTGCCCAAAACAATAAATGTGCAGATATGTCCGCATTGCTGGAAAACAAAGTATGGAAAGTGCAATTACCCCAAAACAAGCAATATGCTATGGAAATGGAATTTCGTGATGCAGGGTGGAGAAGCGTCTTTTTGTATGATGGCAAAAGAAAAGAAACTTTTTATTCTTATTCTTTATGCGGAGATACAATCAAAGTCTTTGAATCGAGGAAAAATTACATTATCCAAGAGCTGACCGACAGCACATTGGTTTTTCAGTATCTGCCTGACACACTGACCATTGGTGTTGGTCCGGTCAGATGCATGACTGACAACAGCCTGCAAGGACAACGGCAGAATGAAAACCGTTTGGACAGCATCTGGTGTGCGGAGATAGGTTGGAACATAGGCGTTTTGGATATGTCGGGGAGTCCAATTAAAGACTTATCAACCATTGAACCACCCCGTTGGGCAAAATGGAATTACGATTTAGAAAAGTATTATACTTCCCAAATGGTATATCCCGAAGAGTTGTTGAAAAAGAACCAAGCCGGATATTCCGTAGTCATGTTTTATATCGACACATTAGGGTTGCCACACGGCATTTACATTTTGACTTCTAAACATAAAGAATTCGACAAAGAGGTTATCCGGCTGACCAAAGAATTACCGCATTGTCTGCCATGCAGGGACAAGGACGGCAAGCGAATGAAATGTTACTATGCGGTCTATGTGCCTTTCCTGCCACAACATTACCGAGACAGGGTGAAGGTGGACAGTATCGCGGAAGAAGAACAGAAACATTGTTTTGTAGAATGGGAGGCTGTCTCTTCTTTCCAAAACGGCAAGCTGTGTTCTGCGCAAAACTACATCACCCAACGCTTAAAGTATGACCCTGCATTATTGGGTGATAAACAACAAGTGAGAGGCATCTATACGATACGGATTAACTCGTATGGAGAAGTATATGATGCGAAAGTAGTGCGGAGCTGCGGCATTGAATACAGGGACAACCAAGTATTGGAAATCATCAGAAAGATGCCTCGCTGGACACCTACCATCAATTATTACGGCAAAGGAGAATATAGGGAATCTGTATGGACTATACCTATAGTTTTTAAGAGGAATGGAAGCTTGATTGCCCATACAACAGAAAAACATCTTGAAGTCGGTGTCCCCGTATGCTACTTGAATGAACAAGGCGATACCATTGTGCCATACAATAAATACAAATTCTGCCAAACAGACACCATACGGAACATCGGTTTTGTGTATGAGTACAAGCAAGACGCACGGATTGTTTGCATAAACAATCAAGGCAAAGAATTGTTCTATATGTTCAAACATGATAACGGTCCCGATTATATCCGCGAAGGACTTTTCCGCATCATGGATGAGAACGGACTGATAGGCTTTGCCGATTCATTGGGCAATGTGGTCATTAAGCCCCAATTCAAATTTGCATTTCCATTCAAGAACGGCAAAGCAAAAGTTACATTTACGGGAGAAGGGAAAGCGATATTTAACGGAGAACATCACGAATGGGTAAGTGATAAATGGCAATATATTAACAAGAAAGGAGAATTACTACAATGAAAACAATCATCTTATTCGCAATATTATCAAGTGTAGTTTGCCTAAGTTGTACCAACAAACGACAACAAGCTCAACCAGAAGCAACGCCGGACAAAGAGTTGACTATCATCGGTAGTAGCGATACGGTTACAAATATCAAAGTAAGCTCTACGTCAACTTTGAAAGAACATGGGCTACAACTTACGCAACAAATGAGGCAACTGGCTAACGACCAAGAATATCTCAATTTCTGCAGCCATTCAAGAGATGTCAATAAGATAGTTGCTGATATCGCCCAATATCAATACGATTCGCCAGAAAAGGTCTTTTCTGTTAGACACCTAATAGCTGACAGTTCAAATCCTTCCATCAACGACAGGAAGGTAAGGTCTATCCCATCTCAACTAAACGCATTAAGTGGAGCTACTACACTTGCAGCTGCTTCTTTGTTCGTGGCTGATGATGCGTTCTTTTATGGAATGAACCTGAAAGCCCCCACCATATACTTATACCTTTATGACGGAGATTGGCAAAGCATGGTGATATTCCGACCTGTTCGAGAAGGTATCGTACAAGCAAATTCATATTTTGTACATCATGGTATGCTGAATGATATAAAGGATACAGATGATGTGAAATCGTTTTTTAGCGAGGTACTGGAAATAGACAGCATAAACGTTCAAGAATGCAAATAACCATTACAGTTACTGATATGAAAATTAAAGTATTACTGTCAGCTATCAGCTTATTGGCTTTCCTTCCATTACAGGCACAAGACATTGATTTCCCTTTATCGCAATCGGAAATAGAGAAGTATGAAAGCCGCGTTCGTATACAACGACTTCCCGATGTTAATATCACCGCTGATGCTTATCGAATTAAAACACAGCAACCCGTTTATTCACCGCAGACAACACGAATTGTGGTTGATGTAATCAATGTGAACGGACCAACGGCAGAACTGGCATACCATCATCTGAAACAATGGGAAAACGGACAATGGGTCAGTTTCCCCTTTATAGACAATCTCGGCTTTGCTGGCGTAGGCAGGAATTTATCCAAAGGTGACACGTTACCCGAATATATTCACGTGTCTGAATTCAAATATCCATTAAAGCCGAATAAGTATCAAGTGAATTTTTATGTGTTAGCCAACATATACACTTATTGTGAGCTGACAAACGGAAACATCATGCCTGTAAAGGAGACAGAAATGGACGGGGCTTTTATTTTCAAGGTTTTGCCATCAGCTAATGACTCTATTCGCATTCTGTTTGAGAACCATTCGAATCTGGATGTTCAACCCGTTTTCTTGCCAAGTGTAGGTACAGATGAATTGTATATGGCGCATCCGTTTGCCCGTTCCGGTTGGAGTGGTGAGGCCGATTATATGAGAAACTGTGCTCGTTTAAAAGGTGGAGAAGCGATGTTGTTCACCATCCCTATCTCATGGGACATAAACCGAATTACAGATAAGAACTATAAAAAGCGGTTCATGTCTGGAAAATTGTTGCCAGGAAAATATAAAATAGACCTACAATTGGCAATCTATATGGATACGGAATTTGAAGTAAAATGATAGAATATGAAAAATAAAATCTTTTTGTCTGTAATTTGCTTGCTGGCCGTTCTTTCGCTACAAGCGCAAACCAACGAACGCTATATTGAAGTGACGGGCACATCGGAAATAGAAATCGTACCCGACAAAATTCATTATCTGATTGAAATCCGAGAATACTTCAAGGAAGAGTTTGACGGGAAGTCGAAACCCGAAGAATATCGCACCAAAGTACCTTTATCAGAGATAGAACAAGGACTGAGAGAAGCCCTTGCCAACGCAGACATTCCACAAAATGCTATTCGCACGCAAGAAATCGGTGACTATTGGCGGCAGCAAGGGCAGGACTTTTTAGTGTCCAAGAAATTCGACATCACACTGACTGACTTCAATCAGATAAATGAGATAATCAAGCACATAGATACGAAAGGCATCCACACCATGCGCATCGGTGAATTGGAGAACAAAGACATGCTTGCCTATCACCAAAAGGGAAAAATTGAAGCATTGAAAGCCGCTCAAAAGAAAGCGACTTATCTGGTAGAAGCACTGGGCAAGAAATTGGGTGACGTGATACGCATTGTGGAAGAAGGGAGCAGCAATGCCTTTCCGTTTGCGCAAAGCAATGTCCTGTCATCCGGTGCTGCCTCATTCGACAACTTCCGCACCATCAAGAAGAACTATTCCATGCTGGTACGTTTTGAAATCATAGATTAAAATGGCCTCGTAATTAAAACGTTTGCAAACTCATTGAGTGAGATATATCATCTTTGCAATCCTTGTTGCATATTCTCAATTTTCCAATCATACGCCCCCTCTGCGACATCGCCAACCTCTTTGAGTGTATGGCGATGTTTTATTTCGTCAAAAGGCTGTCGGCTCTCCGCATAATCACAAAGCCATGCGCCGACCGCATTCTGCTGTTCGATTGTTTCTCCGTACTCCTGCATGACGCTTTTGATGTCAGCAGCTTCGGATGGGGCAAAGAACGATTGGTGCTGCTCCGTGCCGAAATGGATAATCGCATCAATGGCTCGCTTAAAGACCTCGTTTGCTTTATAAAGAATATCGGCAAGCACATTCAGAATATGCCTGCTCGCTTTCAGCGCACTTTGCAGCAAACGGATGGTCTTGTCTTTCTCCGCCGTAGCACGACTTACGGCAAAGTTAATGCGCTGCCGCTCGCCGTCCTCTTGCTCCTGAAGCTGCCGTACCGCCTTGTCCCTTTCAATAGCAAGTGAACGGCTCTGCATCAAAGCCCTGTCACGCTCATCTTCGGCTTTCTGTTTCTCAGCAACCAATACCTTTGCCATTTCCTCTACCTTAGTTTTTACTGCATTCGGAAAGGCTTTTCTGATGCGCTCGTTCTCGGCTTTAAGTCTGGCGATTTCCTTTTCCATAGCGGCCGACTTACCGACTCCTACGAGGCTGCCGAAGCTGTCAAGTATGCTGTCCACTTTCGCCTTGCGCCCGTCCTTTAATTGACGTTCCTTGTCGGCAATGTCTTTGTCAAGGGACTGGCGGTATTCCTCTTTCGCCTTGTTCTCTCCCTCGATGAACTGCCGTTCCGTTTCGGCTTTCTCTTTGGCAGCAAGGGCTGCTTCCTTTTCGGCTTCCGCCTTTTCCGTCTCCTGCTTCTGCTTGTTGATGATGAAGTCCGTGCGTTCCAAATGCTCTTTTCCTGTAATCTCCTTTGAGATGCCCCTTTCCATCTCCAAACACTCAGCCAAAACGGTCTGCATTTCGCTCATGGCTTTCTCGTCTAATTTGCAGGACTTGCCCGTTTCGTGGTTCATCCAGTCCCATACGATATGGGCGTGTAGGTTGGGCTTCCATGTTGCATTGTCACCGGGCGTTCCGTAGTGCCCCTCGTCACGATGGATGAACACCTGCAGGGCGGTTATGCCCCAACGTTCCCTGCACACCTCACAGAAACGCCGCAACTGCTCCATCGTGGTGTCACCCTTTATGACGACCACGCCCTCCTTGAGCGGAGTGCTGCCACGGACTATGGTCACCTTTCCTGTCTTCTTGTTCACCCTTTCCCGGTCTTTGGTCTGCATCGCCCGGCCTGTCTTTTCCTTGACCATTGCGGCTATCCGGTTGTATCGGTCGGTGAGCGTTGCTTCACTGAAATCAGGTGATACCCACGTTTCGTTTCCTGTCATGAGGTCGGTGCGGATGTAGAACTTCTCCTTGCGGATATTGGCAAGGTATTCTGTTGTGCGCCTGTTGTGCGCCTCGCTGCTGCCGATGTTGCACGGTTTGATGTTGATGGATGTCTTCTGTGCCATAATGCTTGTCTGTTTGTGAGTTTAACGATGGGTTATTAGGGCTGCGCCTTAATCGGAGGGTGCAGGGAGAGGGTCACTTCCTGCTTGGGGTTCTCAGGGGCAAAAGCCACTGAGCGGAGTTTCCAAAGAGGGGGTCACTCTTTGGTCGGGTTGCACAGGGCTGAAAGTCCTTGTCGGGTTCTTAGGGCAGAGCCATAAGTGGGACGGGGCAACGCCCAGCCCCTCGGGAGAGCCCACAACTTCGGAGCGCAGCGGAGAGGTTATAGTGGGCTATATCTGGGCAAGCCCAGTCAGCCAACGCCACAACAACGGAGTACCGCTGAAATCCGTCTGTTGCGCCTGTTATTTTTCCGTGCCTGTGTCGGTATCATCCACAACGCCAATCATGCCGCCATGCGCTTCTTTGCGGCTCTCATTGGAACTTTCGGCTAACGGCAGGTTGCTGTTCTCTATGATAAGGAAATGGTTTGTTTCACCCTCGTTGTTTTGTATGCCAGTCCGATGGTCGCAAGCCACGGAGGAACAAAGGGAAGAAGAAAGAGGTGCTGCACCGCTTTCCGTGGTGTCCGTTTCCTGCCCTTGACTTTGGCAACCGTCCTGCACGGTACACGGCTTGCTATCCGAAGCCGTATCATTAGAAAGAGGTGTCCGCTTTCCGTCCGCCAGTTCTTTGACATTAGCTGATGGCTTGACATAATGGGGATTGGTCAGGAGGACACCACCGACATACCAGCCTGTAAGGAAATGTAGGGTGTGTATGGAAGTTCGGTTGTTGGTTCGGGTGGTCAGCACACCCAGCCTGATAAAGCTGTCTATGAGTTTGCCGATGGTCTTACGGTTGCATTTCAAATATTTCGCAAGTTCCACATTGGAAGCTGCGACTTCTCCCACCTCTAAGGTGATTTCTATGCCCTTGATGTTGCAAACGGTCTTTGTCCGCACGGCATGGGTCATCAGCCTGTGCAGGCATCTTTGTCTTTGGACGGAAAATCTGCCCTCCAAAATAAAATCCCACTGCTCGTCCGAAAGGATGGTGCAGTAATGTACGGTCTGTCTGTCTTTATCCATAATCAATGATATTTAGGTGTTACAATGGTCGGCTACCTGCCCATGCCTTGCCGCTGTTCAGGCACATAATACTCCCTGTCCGCCGCTATGTGGTTCAGCACATCCTGCAAACGGTCGAGCTGGTCATGGTCAAGCACACGGATGGCGTTGATGGTTATCTTTTGCGTGGCAATCCTGCGGTGGGCAATGTCGGTCTCGCTCATCGTGCCGCCGCCGTCCGCATGGACGGAACGGAGGTAGGCGTTCACCGCTTCCGTCTGTTCTTTTGATGGGTACGGTGCCGCCCACCGGTCTTGGATATAGTCAACCATCCGGCTGACCGCATCCGCCAAGAGCGGGTCATGCCTTGCAATGACGGGTATCAAGTCCTCTTTCCTCATAATGCCTGCTTTGTCTGTAATGAACTTGGCTTGTGCTTCTTGCCGCCACGCAAGGCTTCAAGCCGTCTGTTGAACTCTTCCTCGCTGCCTGTTCCCGATGTCCCTCCCTGCTCAATCCAGCCGATTATTTCATCCTCGAAGAAGTAGAGCTTGTTGCCCCTTTTGTGGTATGGTATGCGTTTCTCGGAGGTCATTGCGTAAATGGTCGAAACGGACTTGCCGAGCAAGGCGGCGACATCATCCAAGGCAAGCAAGCGTCTGCCTTTCTGCTGCGTGGCTTTGCCCAACGCCTCGTCCACCTTGTCCGCAAGCTGCCCCACCTTTTCAATCAGGAGGGAGACGGCCTGCGGCAGTTGTTCAAACGTGATTTTATCCATAAGCCGTAGTCTTTATTTGAGTGTAATCTGTTCGGAAGCCTTGCGTTTCAGGTCGCTCACCACATCGGCATAAACCTGCGTGGTCGCCACGTTGCTGTGCGTAAGCATTTTTGATATGGTGTAGAGGTCGGTGCCTGCGGCGAGTTGCAGGGTTGCGTAGGTATGCCGGGCCTTGTGGAACAGAACCCACAGAGCACCCGTCAGCAAACAAGTAAAGATAAAACGTAACCCGTTTGAAATGAGCGGTTTTTCACTATTCTGCCAAATGCCGGAAACGCAACGGAGTGCGGAATATTGAGCCATTTCAGTTACCAAGCCGTTAGCTGTCAGTTACCGAAGCAAGGACAGGTAACATACGGAAAATGAAATTGTTGTACGCCCGTGCCGATTGCGCTGATACGCACCGTTCTGCAAATCAATGGACGCTTACTCGTAAGTTAATTTTGTGAC
>OKVE01000268.1_pt1 | contig 20438 bp, 16 predicted proteins | sample 1604781 | NCBI WGS metagenome assembly OKVE01 (sample SAMN01760918, study PRJEB22395) | human gut metagenome
AAGAAGCCGATGGTGGCCACGCACGGCTGCATCGGAAGCATGTCGTTTTTCAAATATACTGTATTCATTCCAATCTGTTTATGCCCCGCATGCTGTTGCGGAGGCATCACTTTTATTTATTCTTATTAAAAAGCCGTTTCACGCCTCTTATTATCTCACCGATCCAAAGCACAACCGATGTGCCGGCGATTATTCTGAACCATTCGTCGCCGGTGAGCGGAACGGTGCGGAACATCTTGCCTCCGAATGTCACGATGATCCACTGTCCCACGAGGATGATGCAGAGTGTGAGCAGCAGTCCCGGATCCTTCAGCAGCCCGTGGAAGGCAGAGTGGTTGGTTCCGAGCGTCTTGGCGTTGAACAGGTTCCACCATTGTATCATCACGAATGCCGTGAAGAATATTGTGAGAGCCTTGACACTGATGCCGTCAGGACCTGAACAGTACTTGTCGCAATAGATGAGCATTCCTATCATCACGCAGAAGAAAAGCACTCCCAGAATCCATATGCCGTAGGCCATGCTGCGGTTTATGATGAAGTCGGTCTGCTTGCGGGGCTTGTCTCTCATCACTTCGTGCGAAGGAGGAAGCGATGCCAGTGCCATGGCTGCGAACGTATCCATGATTAGGTTCACCCAAAGTATCTGTGTGACGGTGAGAGGCAGCGCCGTACCTATGATCGATCCGCCGAGCACAAGCAGCAGAGCCGTCACGTTGACTATGAGCTGGAAGTAGATGAAACGCTGTATGTTGCGGTATAGAGAGCGTCCCCACATCACGGCCTTTACGATGCTCTGGAACGAGTCGTCTATCAGAGTGATGTCGCTCGCGTTCTTTGCCACGCTCGTACCCGAGCCGAGCGACAGTCCCACATGGGCGTGGTTGAGTGCCGGAGCGTCGTTTGTTCCGTCGCCGGTGACGGCAACCACCTCGCCGTGATCCTGCAGAAGCTGTACCAGACGCTGCTTGTCTGTAGGACGTGCGCGGCTCATCACCTTGAGCGATTCCACGCGCTTGTAAGCCTCCTCGTCGCTCAGCGCGGCGAAGTCGGGACCTGTTATCTGGTCCTCGGCAGGCGTGTCGGCCTTCCATATACCTATCTGACGTGCTATATCAACGGCTGTTGCCGATGTGTCGCCGGTAACGATCTTCACCTTTATGCCTGCCGAGTGACATTCGCCTACGGCAGCCGGAACGTCCGGACGGAGCGGGTCGCTTATCGCAGCCACTGCCTGGAGCGTGAGACCGGACACATCCATCTTGTCGGTCTGTTTGCAGGCGAATGCCAGTGTGCGCATCGCCTTGTTCTGATATGCACGCAGCTGTGTTGTTATCTTGGCCTTCTCTTCGTCTGAGATGTTGCAGAATCCCATCACGATTTCGGGTGCTCCCTTTACGAACAGCCATGCCTTTCCGCCGACTTTTGCCACAGTGGCCATGTATTTACGCTCTGTCGAGAACGGCAGACGGTCGATTATCTCGCCTTCCTGGCGCATCTTCACGTAGTCGCCGCCCTTGCTCTTCAGACGCAACAGCAGCGCAGCCTCAGTAGGGTTGCCTATGCCTTTGCCGTCATTGTCGATGTTGGCGGTAGAGTTGAGTGCTATTGCGCTGTCAAGCAGCTCCTCATGGCTTGTCACAGCCATGTCGGCCACCTGCATACGGTTCTGTGTCAGTGTTCCGGTCTTGTCGGTGCATATCACTGTCGCGGCGCCCATCGTCTCGCAGGCATGCAGCTTGCGCACCAGGTTGTTGCTCTTGAGCATGCGTCGCATGTTGAGTGCCAGAGCAAGTGTCACGGCCATCGGCAGACCCTCGGGCACTGCCATGACGATGAGTGTCACGGCCATCATGAAGTAGTTGAGTGTCACCTCGGCCATTGCCAGATAGTCTGTTCCCTGCCACAACGGGTTTGTCATGATGTCGTGGGTGAGGAATATGACGAAGGCTGACACCGAAACGGCTGTTCCTATCTTGCTTATGAGCTTCGCCAGCTTGCTGAGCTGTATGTTGAGCGGAGTTTTCACTGCTGTCATTTCGGTTGCCTTGCGTGCCACCTTGCCTATCTCCGTCTCGTCGCCTACGGCAGTAACGACAGCCACTCCGTTGCCGTTCATCACCATTGTAGAGCGCAGAATGGTGTCAGACGGATAAGTGGCCTCCTTGTCGTTAGGCCGGTCTTCGGTCACCACGTGCTTGCTTATGATTGGCTCACCCGTGAGCGACGACTCGTCTATCTGCAGGTCTGTTGATGCGATGAGGCGTCCGTCTGCCGGTATCTCGTCGCCCACCTCGATGATGATTACGTCGCCCACTACGACTTCTTTGCGCGGAATCTCTGTCACTACGCCGTTGCGTCTCACCTTGACAGGCGATTCCTCGCCCAGTGCCGTGAGCACATCGAATTTCTTGGCGGCGTCGCGCTCGAAGTAGAATCCTATTGTCGTGGCAAGGATTATCGCCAGCACGATGCCTATTGTCTCTATGAAGTCGTTGTGAAAGAATGCCAGCGCGAGCGAAGCTACAGCCGCTACGAGCAGTATTCTGATTATAGGATCATTGTATTTTTCGAGATAAAGCCTTAGCAAAGAAGTGCGCTTAGGCGGTGTAAGTACGTTTTCGCCGTGTTGTTTCCGGCTCTGTTCCACTTGCTGGTCGTTCAGACCATTCGAAAGAGATTTCTGTTTTTCTGTTTCCATATAGTGTTTAAAAAATGAGCGTATGTCTTTACGTTGTCATTAATTGGGTGTAATGTCTGTATATATTTATTTAAAGATATTGCCAACGAGCGGAAAGGAAGTTTACTTTCAGTTTTCCGAGTGCCGCTATATCTTATGCAAAGATAATGCAAATAGGGTGCAGCGCAAAATAAATTTATTTATTTTTAAGATGTATCCGGGACAGTGACGGTCGTGTTTACATTCTTTTGTGTGGCGTCTGGCCAATGCTTGGCGGAGAGAAACTCATGCGTGTGCCATATTGTCACCACTGTCTGAACAGCTCCACACCGAATCGGAAGCCTATGCCGTCGAACTTACCGTTCTTCTGCGACACGAATATTCCGGTGGAGAACAGACGGGTGGTGAAGCCGTATCCGTATTCCATGTAAGGATGAAGGTCCTTCACCGTGAGCGCATTGACGTATATCCGCTCCTTCTCTATGAAATGACCGGCCAGCGGAATCCATGCCAGTATCATCAGCGGCGACTCATATGTGAGGTTTGTTCTGACGTAGTATTGCGACGAGTTGTACCAGTTGGAGTTGAGCAGTTCGAAATCGCACGCCCAGTCGTCATACCATCCGCCCGGCAGGTTGTTCTCGTGGAAGTTGGTGTAGTCGAGAAAGAACCGGTCCTTTCCGCGGTGAGTGTAGAATCCTGTGCCCGCTCTCATCTGCAGCGATTGCAGTGCCGAGATGTTCCATATGTATTGTCCGTCTATCTCGTAGCGCTCATAGTCGAGGTTGGCACCCAGCAGTCCCTTGATGCTCCGCTCATAGTTGGCTGTCAGTACAGGCCCTCCGAACCCCAGCGGGCGGTATTCCACCTCGAGCATCGGCGCCACGGAAGTGTATGTCGAAGGCATTCCCAGACTCATGAAAGCCTTTTCGTTGAGTGCCGATCTGCGGTGTATCATCATTCCGGCTTGCAGACTCAGCTTCTCGGACAGGTCGTAATGTCCCGACAGTCGTAGGTTGAAGTCGTTGAAATAGCTCATGTTTTTCATTTTGGAAGCGGCAGAGTCGCCCACCAGACCCTTCACGGCCTCGAGCACCCTCGAGTTTGATATGCGGTTTCCGTTACCGATCTTGAACTGCACATATCCGTTGCGTCGCCGGTTGAAATAATAGGTCACGGGCAGATCGAAGTATAATCGCTTCTGCTTGAAGGAGTATCCCGCCTTCAGTCTTGTGGATATCAGACTGTTGGAAGAGAAGTAATAGCTGCCGCGGACATCGAATTTATACACGAAACCTTTGTTCCCGCTATATCCGAAGTAGAGCGGATTGAGCAGCGGGTTTATGCGTACCGAACCCTGATTGTTGCTGCCGAAGTTAGACTTTATGCGTCCGAGCAGGTGCTCGCCCACGTTGTCCCACAATATGTCGGTGAACTTCTGTTTCTTCTGGCGTGACGTAGTGTCAGCCGCTATTGCCGCCCTCAGACTGTCCTGCTCGTGAAACAGACGCCGTTCATGAGGCGTCAGCTCCACAGGTCGTATGCGGTTTAGCAGTGCGGTGTCGTTCTTGTTCACCACCGAGTCGGTGATGAGTCGCGGCAGACCGTGCATCGACGTGTAGTCCACCGATATGTCGTTGCCCAGGAACTTGAACCTTGCGCTCAGTCCGCATTTCTCTGGTATGAGCGTCCTCACGCCCCGTTCGCCCATGTTTATGTCCATGGTGAACTTCACCATGTCGTATTCTCCCTCGACAAACATGCTCATTATACGGCCCGCCGCCACGTCAATCGTTGCAGTGCCCTTTATCAGACGTGTGTTGTCGAGCTTCGGCCTGAAAGATATGTGCGCCGTCCCGTCGCCGTTGTCTCTCACCCGGTAGCGGTAGTAACGCCTGTTGCGGCGATAGAATGGCGACAGGATGTTTTTGTCGATGAGCAGTTCGCCGTAGATGTCGGGTATGAGATATTTGAGCATCGTTGGCATTATCTTCCTGCTGTGCGGTATGGTCGAACGCGAGAGAATATTGGTTACGTCCATGTCGTTCATGCTTCTGAACACCATCTTGGCATAGCTCTCGCCCACATATTCGCGCTTTCCGCCGCGCGCTACGACAAGCATCGACGGCACGGCCATGAGTATTGCGTTGCGCCTGCGGGTCTTTATGTCGAACTTCATGTACGAATACAGCTCGTTAGGCGCGAATTTCATCGTGTCCATAGTGGCGGCATAGGCGAACACGCGCTTCATCAGCAGCGCGTCGTCTTTATCGGATGCCTTCGCGCGACAGGCCGTAAGGCACAGCAGACACAGCATGATAAGAAAGCTCCGGGCCGTATTCATCATAGGCAAAGATATGCAATAAATTTATAAAAACGATAAATCGGCAGGGAATATGAATTATTTTTTGACTACCGTCCGCCACGAACCGGTCTTTTGTATGTTATCAGAATATCTGTCGGCATGGCACATGCTTTATTCATGTTGTCCTTTCCGTGTTTTATGATTGCAACAGATTAATAATTAATGATATACATATCTGCATCGTGTCGCGGCCTGTGTCATGGTTTAGGAAACAAAAAAAGCAGTTACTCAATGATGTAACTGCTTTTGTTTGTGGGCCAACCAGGGCTTGAACCTGGGACCTCCAGATTATGAGTCTGTTGCTCTAACCAACTGAGCTAAAAGCCCTCTTAAACCTTGCGGTGTTAAGATTTCGGTTGCAAAGGTATAGCTATTTATTCAAATAACCAAATATTTTTTGAAAAATATGCTTTAAATGGCGAAGAAAAGTTGTTTTACGATAAAATATTCGTTAAAAAAATATGATTATGGCTGTGCAGTTGATACATTTCGCCGAATTATGTTAACTTTGCAAAAAAGTAAAATCGCACGACTTGGTGCTAAGGTTATACTTTTGCTTATGTCTGCGATGCTTAATTTTGAAAATAATAATTTATTCATTATTTCTACGTTTTAAATGAGTAACGAATTTAACCCATTATTCACCAATCAGCCCGGGCTGACGGATAATGAAGTGGAAAAGAGCCGTTCGGCGCATGGCGAGAATGTGCTTACACCCCCGGAGAGGACACCCTTGTGGAAACTTTATCTTGAAAAATACAAGGATCCGATAATCAAAATCTTACTTTTTGCAGCTGTTATCTCGCTCGGTCTTGCCGTAATCGAGAACAACTACATTGAGTCTATCGGCATTATCCTTGCCATAATCCTTGCCACCACCATCGGCTTTTACTTCGAGATGGACGCGGCCAAGAAGTTTAATGTGCTTACGGCTCTAGGCGAGGAGTCGCCCGTAAAGGTGCGCCGCAACGGCAAGGTGGTGCAGGTGGCACGCAAGGACATTGTCGTGGGCGACATTGTTATAATAGAAGTCGGCGACGAGATACCTGCCGACGGAACGCTTATCGAGTCGACCGACCTGCAGATAGACGAGTCGTCGCTCACCGGCGAGCCTATAATAACCAAGCATGCCGACCCCGACAAGAACGACAAGGAGGCCACTTATCCCTCGTCGAAGGTGCTGCGCAGCACTATGGTGATGAACGGCCGCGGCGTGTATCAGGTTACTGAGGTTGGCGATGCTACGGAAATAGGCAAGGTGGCACGCTCAAGTACGGAGATGACTTCGGTTAAGACTCCTCTGAACATGCAACTCGACAAGCTTGCCAAGATGATAAGCAAGTTTGGCGTGGGCATATCAGTGGCAGCGTTTGTGATATTCCTCGGCCGCGATATACTGACCGATCCGCATAACCTGTGGCATACAGACAACTATCTCGGCATGGTTAAGGTGGTGCTCGAATATTTCATGATGGCCGTTACGCTTATCGTGATGTCAGTGCCAGAGGGCATGCCTATGGCCGTTACGCTCAGCTTGGCTCTTAACATGCGCCGCATGCTCAAGAACAACAACCTTGTGCGCAAACTCCATGCCTGCGAGACTATGGGCGCCGTTACGGTGATATGCACCGACAAGACGGGTACGCTGACGCAAAATAAGATGCAGGTGGCCGACATGGCAATGTATGCCGACGACGCAGCCCTGTTTAACGATGCCATAGCATACAACACCACTGCCCATCTCGACGAAGAAGGCGGCAAGGGTATTGGTAACCCTACCGAGGTTGCCCTGCTGCTGTGGCTCGAGAAGAACAATATTGACTATAAATCTTTGCGCAAGGCCGAAAACATTGAGCATCAGCTGCCGTTCTCTACCGAACGCAAGTATATGGCAACAATAGTGAAACGCGGCTCTGAACGAGTGCTCTTCGTGAAGGGTGCGCCCGAGATTGTTGCCAAGTTCTGCGACATAGACGACGCGCGCCGCAACGAGATACGCGAGCGCCTTACGGGATATCAGAACCAGGCCATGCGTACACTTGCGTTTGCATATAAGGTGCTCGGCAACGGCGACGACATAGACACAGCCAAGCTTACGCCCGACGCCCACCTTACGTTCCAGGCCGTGGCAGCCATAAGCGACCCGATACGTCCCGACGTGCCGGCAGCCGTTAAGGAATGTATCGATGCGGGAATAACAGTTAAGATAGTAACGGGCGACACATCGGCTACAGCCATTGAGATAGCCCGCCAGATAGGTATCTGGGATGCCAATACCCCTGCAGAGGCTCAGATAACAGGTCCCGACTTTGCCGCATTGAGCGACGAAGAGGCTTTCAACCGTGTTATGAAACTGAAGGTGATGAGCCGCGCAAGGCCTGGCGACAAGCAGCGCCTTGTGAACCTGCTGCAGAAACACGACGCCGTGGTGGCCGTTACAGGCGACGGAACCAACGACGCCCCTGCGCTCAACCACGCCCATGTGGGCCTGTCGCTCGGTTCGGGAACTTCGGTTGCCAAGGAGGCCAGCGACATGACGCTGATAGACGACTCGTTCCGCAGCATTGTCAACGCCGTTATGTGGGGCCGTTCGCTCTACCGCAACATACAGCGCTTCCTGTTCTTCCAGCTCGTAGTCAACGTTACAGCCCTGCTGCTCGTTCTCTGCGGATCAATCATCGGAACAGAAATGCCGCTTACCGTTACACAGATACTGTGGGTAAACATCATCATGGACACCTTTGCCGCACTGGCTCTGGCTTCGCTGCCGCCGTCGGAAGAGGTGATGAAGGAGAAACCGCGCAAGCGCTCCGACTTTATCATAACCCGCGGAATGGCCAAGGGCATAGTGTTCTGCGGAGTGGTGTTCTTCGCCATATTGCTGGCATTGCTCCTGCACAGCCTGTCGAGCGGTGCCGACCTGCAAATACATGAGTTGTCTATATTCTTCACGACGTTCGTCATGCTGCAGTTCTGGAATCTGTTCAACGCCAAGTCGTTCGGCTCTAACCATTCAGCCTTCCACGACTTCAGCCACGACAACGGACTGCTGCTCGTGCTGCTGTTCATCCTTGTGGGCCAGTGGCTCATCGTAACCTTCGGCGGCAGAATGTTCCGTACTGAACCATTGTCGGCAACAGAGTGGATAACCATAATCGGCGCAACATCCGTAGTAATGTGGGTAGGTGAGATATGGCGCGGAATAAAAAGACTGGGATGCAAGAAATAAAAAACATAATATTCGACTTCGGCGGCGTGCTTGTCGACCTTGACAAGCAACGCTGCATCGAGGCTTTCGACAAGATTGGAGCACACAAGATAGTAAAATACGTTGACGAGTGCCGTCAGGAAGACCTGTTTCACGACCTTGAGGTGGGCAATACCGGCATAGGCGACTTCTGCCGCGAGGTGAGGCGCCTGTCGTCTGGCTGCAAGGCGTCTGACGAGGAAATATGCAACGCATGGAACTCTCTGCTGACGGGCATACCCGAGCAGAGGCTCGAAAAACTGGCAAGCCTTAAGGGACGCTACCGCATGGTGCTGCTGAGCAACACCAACCCCATACACTGGCAGAAGGCACTTGCCGGAATGTTCAGACATAACGGCATGGACGTTGACGACTATTTTGAAGGTACGTTTCTGTCATACCGCATGCACATACTAAAGCCCGACCCTCAGATATTCGTCAAGACGCTCATGACGTCGGACATGATGGCATACGAGACACTGTTTATCGACGACTCGCCTATAAACTGCGCCGCGGCCAGCGAACTGGGCATGATGAGTCTTAACCTGAAGGGCGACGAATGGCTCGACAGAGTGTGAACAAATAACCGCAAAGGAGTTATGAAAACAATATTTACAGATACCGACAACGCCGAGATGGCGCCCTGTGTGGCAACGATAGGATTCTTCGACGGCGTTCACCGCGGTCACAGATACCTCATAAAGGCTGTAACCGACTGCGCTGCCGCCAACCCTGAACTTAAGTCGACGGTAATAACTTTTGACCGCCATCCACGTCAGGTGCTCAACATGGACTTTCAGCCCAAGCTGCTCTCTACGCTCGACGAGAAACTGGCACTGCTATCAAAGACGGGAGCCGACAACTGCGTTGTGCTGCACTTCGACCGCGAAATGGCTGCCATGCCTGCCTACGACTTTATGCGCGACGTGCTGCGCGACCGCCTGAACGTAAGGAAACTCATCATGGGCTACGACAACCGCTTCGGCCACAGCCGCACCGAAGGCTTTGACGACTATGTTGGCTACGGCCGCGAGATAGGCATAGAGGTGGTGCGCGGCAATGCTTTTGTGCTCAACGGCGTTAACGTCAGTTCTTCTGTTATACGCACTTTCCTGTCGGGAGGCGAGGCCGACATGGCTGCCATGTGTCTCGGTTATCCCTATTTCTTTTCAGGCAAGGTTACGGGCGGCTACCGCGAAGGGCGCAAAATGGGCTTCCCTACGGCCAACGTGAAGGTAACCGACTCCCAGAAACTTATACCCGAGAACGGCGTCTATGCCGTGAAAGCGAGAGTGGAAGGCTGCGACCGCCTGCTCAAAGGAATGATGAACATAGGCAAACGCCCCACGTTCGACGGCCATGAAATCACGCTCGAGGTAAACATCTTCGACTTTGACGAAGATATCTACGGCCGCGAAATAGACGTGATGTTCTATCACCGCCTGCGCAGCGAACATAAATTCAGTTCGGTAAAGAAACTTGTCGACCAGCTCCGTCTTGACCGTGAGGAGGCCGAAAAGATACTCGAACAGGTATAATTTCATCACGATAAACATCCATTCGCACCAAATTTCACTCTTAATACACCATTTATATAATATAAAATCCCGAAATGAAAAAAGCATTATTATATCTGTTTGCATTCATCTGCATACAGTATTTCGTTTCATGGGCCGTGTTTACGGTGTGGCTTCTTGCCGCCGGCCATCCCATGGCTGACGTGCAAGCCGTGTTCAACGGACAGAAGCAAGAACTGCTTACGGCCCCAATGCAGATACTTGCGTGCGCAATATATTGCGCTATCACCCTTGCCATATTTATCTGGCGCAAGTGGGCTGTGCTCTCGCCGGCATATATGAACACCCGCCAGTGGGACATATTCTTCTGGAGCGCTGTGGCTTCGCTCGGCACCATTCTGCCTTCAGTGTGGCTGCAGAGCCTTATGCCCGAGCTTCCCGACACATCGGCCGAGGTGTTCAATAAGCTTATGGGCAACCAGTACGGCTATTTTGTCATCTGCCTGTTTGTTCCGTTTGTCGAGGAGACCGTGTTCCGCGGCGCCATCCTCAAGTCGCTGCTCGGAGTCTTCCGCAGTCCGTGGGTGGCCATACTTATATCGGCTGTGATATTTGCCGTTGTCCATCTCAATCCCGCACAGATGCCCCATGCCCTTCTTTTAGGTCTGTTGCTCGGCTGGATGTATTACCGCACCGGGAGCATACTTCCGGGCGTTGCCCTCCATTGGGTTAACAACACCGTGGTGTATTCTTTGTGCAAGTTGTTTCCTCAGGCAGCTTCGGTCAACAGTCTTGAAGGTCTGTTCGGCAGCAATCAGAAGAGCATCGTCCTGTCGCTTATCTTCTCGATGTTCATCTTGCTCCCCGCGCTTTATCAGCTCAACATGAGGATGAAAAAGTAAAGGAAACTGATAATTTAGAGCCGCAGGCACAAGCGTTGTTAGGCTACTATTTTGATAGCGAAAGTGAATGTCTTGAAGATTCTATTCTAATGTCGGGTGAACTGAAAATAAATGAAACAGGAATATAAAAAATGATTATGGATAAATCAATCGGCATATTAGATAAGGACTACACTTTATGGGTTAAGGAACTTGTAAAGCGTTATCGTGGCAGCCAAATCAAGGCGGCGATAAAAGTAAATAGAGAGTTGCTTCGCTATTACTGGGAGCTGGGCAAAGATATTGAAGAAAAGCAAGCGGATAATAAATATGGCAGTAAGTTTTATGCCACATTAAGCCGTGATTTGCGTCATGAGATGCCGGGTGTAGAAGGACTTTCCGAAACTTCTATTCGCTATGCGAAACGATTTTATACCCTTTATCGTCAGCAATTTGTAAATCTTCCACAGCTTGTGGCAGAATCAGAAAAAGCAAATCTTCCACAACTTGTGGAAAGATTATATTCAGATTTGTTCTCAATACCTTGGGGACATCATCGCTATATTATTGACAAATGCTCGAATGATTCAGATAAGGCATTGTTCTATGTTCGCCAGACATTGAAAAATGGCTGGAGCAGGGATTTATTACTCAATATGTTGAGCACAAACTTGTATGAGCGTAGTGGTAAGGCTCAGACAAATTTTAAGAGTACACTTCCTGATGTGGAAAGCGATTTGGCGCAAGAACTGACACGCGATCCCTACGACTTTTCTTTCACAGGCTTGCGCGGGAAATACAATGAGCGCAAGCTAAAAGATACGTTGCTTACTAATATCACGAACTTTTTGCTGGAACTTGGCACCGGCTTCGCTTATGTAGGCAAAGAATATCGTCTGCAAATAGCTGAAAAGGAAAAATTTATTGACCTACTTTTCTACAACCTCAAACTGTCATGTTATGTTGTCGTAGAGGTGAAAATCGGTGAGTTTGATTTTGCAGATGCCGGTCAGTTAGGTGGGTATGTTGTAGCCTGCAATCATCTTCTTCGCAAAGAGGGACGCGATAATCCCACAATAGGATTGCTTATTTGTAAGCAAAAGAATAACACTTTGGCTCAATATGCACTTGAATCAAGTAATCAGCCCCTCGGAATATCTGAATATGAGCTTGAAAAACTCTATCCGGAAAAGGTTGAAGGCACAATGCCATCTATCAAAGAGATAGAAGAAAAATTAGATGGTCAAACTAACTGCTAAATTCTGATTTATCCAACAATTAAACTATATTTTTATAATAACGAGAATATTCCTCCAATCTGTTTTTAATAACAATTACTATTTGGATTTAGTAAAAACCATGCGTCGCCTTGCGATCAATGCAATTCATATTTTACACTAAATAGAACCTCACGACCACGCAACGGCATGGAATAATATTGGTAGTTTAATCCTGTAAAAGACGCTTCTACGTATTCGTGCCTATCAAAAACATTGCTCAGCGTAAGACCAAGCTCGATACGGTTGACCGGATTATAGGTCATACGAAAGTCAACAAAAGTGTTGCGGTTATATTTGCCTCTCTCTGTTTCAGTTGACGTGTATTCACAGTCTATCTCCATAGATATTTTTTTCAATGGATAGACATACAGCCTGAGTGCTTCAAACCAGCTTCTGAGCGAATATCTGGCACTGTTCTGATATTTGTCCTGCCATGAAAGATTAAATGTGGTCTCGTTTGAAAGCTGAAGCCATGACAACTTGTTCCATTTTAAATTGAGCGACGGTGAAAGGATGTTTGATTTAATGGTCTGCTCCACATTGTTTTGCATAACAGGCAGCTCATTCCTTGTATAGTTTATTCTGCCGTTGACAGAGAATCCAATGTCAGAGAATGTCTTGTCGGCGGAAGTCTGCACAATAATCATGCGTGAATCAGTGTCTTCCCAAACCGGCGTTATCAATGTATATTTCTCTCCGTAACTATAATGATAACGATAGTCGTTCTTTATCCATGACGCCGATGCAAGAATATTCCATGTGAACATTCTTACGAAGTCGACATAATTAAGCGAGAATGAAAGACCGGACGTGCGTTTCCAGCCTATTCGGTCAAATGGAATCATGCGGGTGCGGTAACCTGTCAAGATGCTGTCAGAGTATAATATTGAGTTGTCGGCGTCTTCATTCAAGCTCCCGTTTATTTTCAGGCGCCATGACGGAGAAAAATTATGCAGCCAGAATATTGACGGAGAAACATAGACTTTAGTGTCGCTTGTGTCAGTATGTCGCCAAGGCACTGAAGAGTAAAAGACATTAACAGGCACATCAAGCGTAACAGATCCGGATGCATATACTATTGCGTAGTTGAACCCGATGTTGTTGAGCAGATAATAATTTTGCATAAATCTGCTTGAAGCCTCCTTCAGCCTGTCACGGCGATACTCCATGCTGTATTTCAGTCTGATGCGGTTGCCCAAAAGCGGCAATGACGTAGATACGCTGTTACGCGTAAACATACGCTGGAGAATTATCCTCTCGCCTGTATTGTATGTCGATGTCGAGTCGTCAACTCCCATAGTCTCACTCCTTCGCAAATATCGTGTCAGTGAGTTTATTGAGTAAACAAGATTTCCGGCATTAAGAATCATCTGCAGTTTGTTCTGCACGTAAGACGTATGACGCCCTACCCGCTCCTGCAAAGGCAATCCGTTGCTGTTCATCCTGTTTAAATTGTCTGTATATGACAACTCTCCCGAAAGCTCGTCAATAAGATAGGTCTTTGGAGCATTAAGCTCGTAGCGCAAGTGCGGCATGAAGGTATACTCGTGCGGTTTCCTTTTGTTGCTCTCGCTGAGAGACATGGCCGGTGAGCCTCCGTAATAATTGTAAGTGCTGTCGGACAACTGATCGCTCGTGCCGTAATAAGTAATGTTGGTGCGTAAATTGCCGTAACGCCAAATCCGGTGCAGATGGTTAATTCCAACTGAATAAGACTTGTTGCGCAGATACCTTTTCTGCATGATTGGCAAATAGACGTCTGAAGACGTTTTGATGATGTTTTCGGGCAACGAGATATAGTTGTCCATATCGGTAACGTCAATATGGTCTAATGTGTTATCGCTGATGCTCTCGCCTGTGTTGTTCATTTTTGCGGTGACCAGCATCTGGTTCTTGGGAGCAATGTTTATAATGGTCAGAAGGTTGTTCCACAAAGTGTTGTCAAAGCCTCCGACGCCCCCTTGTATTTCACCGAAAGGCCTCAACTTATAGTCGCGTTTAATCTTGATGTTAAGCGTTGCGCGCTCTGACGGTGTGTTGTCTTTCAATGCTCTTATTGGCTGGTCGTTCTCCATTATCTGTACTTGCGCCACCGCGTCAACGGGCAGATTTCGCGTGGCCTGGTTATAGCGGTTGCCGAGCAAGTCTTGCCCCTCAATATTAAAACGGTTGATGGAGTTGCCCCTGTAAGATATGGTTCCATTCTCTGACACCTCTATTCCCGGAAGTTTCTTTAACACGTCCACAAGATAATGATCGTCCTTTCCGCGGAACGATGACACATTATAATTTAATGTGTCTCCGACCTGTCGTATAGGCTTCATCTTGACGGTAACCTCGGGCAACTTCATCTCACGCGAAATAGAGTCTTTATCAGTTTGTCCGAAAAAACATACGGGCACTAAAAGCAATAGAAAAACAATCAGATGCCTCATTTATTCAAGTTCTATGGGGTTATAAGGACGACTGTGACTTTGTTTCTTCATATCTCCTGAGAACTGGATACCTGGAGACGACAATTTAAAGGCTTTAAGTATGTCACGTTGCTCATTCTCCACTGCCCGGAACACATTTTTCCGCGTAGTACGTATTATATTTTTTTCAGCATTCAAATATATCGCAACGCCAGACTGAAGGTTCTCCAGACCATTAAGAGTGAAACGATAATTGTCTTTTGTATCTCTGATGTCGAATATAAGTCCCGGAAGTCCCGAAAAGAGATACGGCCCTGCCTGCAGATGATATGCCGGAGCATACCATGCAGTCCATTCACGTCCACCGAAGGTACATGATGCTTTCTTGCACGGCACATCGCAAATCACGGTGTCACCATCTGCCAGTTTCCAGTTTATTACGGGCTGCGGTTCTGTATATTCATATTTATTTATATTATTCACCTGTATTGTAGCCTGCCCCGTTCTTTTGTCAATGACAAGAGGATACTTATAAGCAATATTTTTCATGATGCCAATTACCTTAGAAAATAAGGTCATTGGTGATTGTTTGGCGTAATAAAGAGAGTCATTGATATTATCTGACATCAACCGGTAATAGTCCATAAAGCCAAGACAATATTTGCCGACCAACAAGATAGTCTGCCCTTCAGTACGTTTACTCTTCAGCGAATCCTTCCTAAACGAATATTCATAGTATATTTTTGTATAAGCCGTATCAAACACATTTTTCTCTATTGGTTTTATTGGAGGCAGGTCAGCACTGGATATTGTCTGTGCATAAGACGCCACAGTTACAAAGACAGCTGCAAACAACGCGCATAAGAACAATCTCTTCATATCTTTATTATCTTTTATTTTCTGTAAACCTACTCGTATAGCTTTTTGGTTTCCGCTCCTTTTATTACAGTATGGTCTGTTTTATAACATCATTTACTTGACTTTATCAAACATCGCGTTAACAACAATCATGGTTAATAACCGTCGTTGCCGAAATATCAACATCAAATTCATGATAAAGGAATTTACTGTTACAAAATAACTAAATATTATAGTTATAGCAATAACATTGATGCAGAAGCCGGAAAACTTAAAGAAGTTTTTAATAGCGATTATATATCATCTCAAATAAACTTGATGCTAAAAATGCAAGGAGAGAATCCTACTGAAGCTATAGGTAAGTCTAAAGAGTTGATAGAAAGTTGTTGTAAAACTATATTAGAATTGGAAGGATGTGCCATTGAAAAAAATGGGATATAATTCGTCTTGTGGATGAAACTTTTAAGTATTTTAATCTTATGCCGAAAGATATACCTAACGAAATTAAAGGTGCAGCGTGTATAAAAGCAGTTTTGGGAAATCTAAAGGCAATAGCGCAAGGTATTACTGAATTAAGAAATTTATATGGAAGTGGCCATGGAAAATCAAGTTCTTTTACTGGACTTGAACCAAGACATGCAAGTCTTGCGGTAGGAAGTAGTGTAACATTAGTAAGGTTTTTATGGGATTCATATGAACGTTACAAGCATATTAATAACAAAGGATAATGGATGATATACTGAGTTTTCCTACTTCAACAATAGTCAATAAGCCAGTGCCTAAGAATGCTTTCTATGGAAGGAGCAACGATTCTTCCCTACGTGAATTTTTGACACGAGAGTTTGAAGGCATTATTTGGCTATATAAACTTGCACCTGCTACGCTCAACGTAGAAGATGGAGATAATGTGCATGAGATAGACATCTTCTATTGCAAAATGAAAGAAAATGGGTATAGCATAAAACCTTTCTGTGCAATGGATGAATTGTTACCGCGGCATACCATTTTCATTATTGAGTACGGAGAAAAATTTGATTTACTGATGCATCATAAAGAAATGTCGATTGTTCATGGAGAACAGAAATGGAAGTGCGGAGTTAGCGAGTTGAAACATGATATTCGGATTGATGCGAATACGTTGAATATTCAAGGTCAGTCAATGGATGCCGTTTACAATTGTCTGCTCAGCCAGATATCAGGATTGTCTGTATCTTCAAAAGAAGAATATAAGGAACAGGTTGAACTGCGTAATCACATAGAAATTCTTCAAAAACAGATTGCTACTTTGCAAAAAAGAATAAAGGCTGAAAAGCAGTTTAACCGGCAGATGGAATTGAATGCCGAAGTGCGCAAGCTCAAAAAAAAATAACCGTTTTGTCAGTTTCGTTAAAATAAAACAGAGCTATACAATAAAAGTAAAATGAGAATAAAATTACCTGTACTTTATCATGGAACGGATCTTCGCATCGTATTAATGACCGAAGAAGAACGTAAGACTTTTAAGGAATATTGCAAAAATGTTTTCGGTTATATGTGGAAGCTATATGAGAATTCTTATGATGAAATTTTGGGTGGCAAGTTTAAAGATGTTTTAGGTGTTACTAAATGGCATAATTTATGTAATGCTTTAACTGTCAGTTCTGCTAACCACAATGGTAATGAACAATATCAATATGATTCATTTCATTTAACAACAATGAAAGTTAAGGCAGAGAACTATGCAAGACGTGCGTTTGCTTTTGGTGAGATTGGCTTAGCTGCTTATCGCATGTATGACGCTGCTATTTCATTAAACTTGCCAATAAAAGAAATTGAAGAAGAAGCTAATCATATTGTTAGGTTTGCTACTGATTATAACAATATAAAACCTGTTGTCTTTGAAATAACGGATTTAGACGTAGATTTATTAGAGGTTGAAAAATCTAAATCTCTTCAACATGTTATTGATGTTTTTGGAGACAGGCTCAGTGATATAGATTTAATATTTCATTATTACGGAAAGATTAATTTAGATCCTTCAAACGCAATATATATTTAAATTATTAAAGGAATTATGAAACCCAATAAAATAGAAATGAGTTCGGTTGATGGTACACGGCTGAATCTGGAAGCTCTCTATCAGATTGCTCCATCATGTTTTACGGAAGTAAAGGACGAAAAGACCGGTGAATTGCGTCATGTAGTAAATTTCAAAACTTTGCGTCAACTGCTTGGAGACGATGCAGTGGAAGATGCCGAAGAAATGTATCAGTTTACCTGGCCGGGAAAACAGGAAGCTCGTCGTGAGGCTGCTCGTCCTACAACAAAGACTTTGCGTCCGGTAGTAGAGGATAGTGTGGATTGGGATAATACACAGAATCTTTATATTGAAGGTGATAATTTGGAAGTATTGAAATTGCTCCAAAAGTCATATATGGGTAAGGTGAAGATGATTTATATTGACCCGCCTTACAATACAGGTAATGACTTTGTGTATGACGATGATTTTACTCGCACACAAAAAGAAGAAGAACTTGCTGCAGGTAATGTAGATGAGTTAGGACATCGTTATCGTAAGAATACTGATTCTAATGGTCGTTTCCATTCAGACTGGTGCTCGATGATGTATTCACGGTTAATGGTAGCTCGTTCATTACTGACTGAAGATGGTGTGATTTTTATTTCAATTGATGATAATGAGGTCGCAAACCTTAAAAAAATGTGTGATGATATTTTTGGGGAAAGTAACACATTAGTCAATTGTATATGGGTTAGTGGAAGAACTGCAGCCTCACATTTTACTAACTCGCATGAATATATTATAGGTTATGCAAAAGATCTAAAGACTTTACCCTTTTTTAAGTATAAAGGAAATGATGCTTTAATATCTGATAGAACTATAAAAAAAATAGGGGTTAAAAACCCTGCATCAGAAATAGATTTTCCTGCAGGTATTGACTTTGAGTCTGAAGATAAAGTGTTTCCACAAGTTTTTGGAACATCAGAAGTAGTAGAAGTAACTAATGGGGTCTTAGAATGTAAGAATGGAAAATTGAAGAATCCTGTGAGAATTAAGGCTGGATGGGCTATGAGGGATATGATAATTAATTGGCTTAAAGGTAAAACTGTTTATGATCAAAAAGGACAATTAATAAGACGTTTTTTCTTTAAGCAAAATGGAGTTCTACAATACGAAAAAAGTAAAGGTACTATTCATCCAAATTCTGTAATAACAGAAATCTCAACAAAACAGGGCTCTAATGTTATTGAAAAACTTTTTGGAGTTTCTTTATTTTCTTATCCTAAACCAATAGAATTAATAAAGTATTTATCTGTGATGTTGGAAGATAATGATATCATTCTTGATTTTTTTAGCGGTTCTTCCACAACAGCTCATGCTATTATGCAATTAAATGCTGAAGATGGTGGTAATCGTAAATATATTATGGTTCAACTACCAGAAGAAACACCTGAAGATAGCGAGGCTCGTAAAGCTGGTTATAATACAATACCTGAAATAGCTAAAGAACGCATACGACGTGCCGGAAAGAAAATCAAGGAAGAATCTCCATTAACTATACAAAATCTTGACACAGGTTTTCGTGTTTTCCGCTTGGCGGACAGCAATTTTGAAGAAGTAAAAAAAGCTCCGGGAGAATACGACCAATCACAGCTTGACCTTTTCCTCAATAACGTAAAGAGTGACCGTTCTGACCTTGACCTTTTGTTTGGAGCCATGCTCAGTTGGGGTGTGCAGCTCTCTTTGCCTATGACCAGTGAAGAAGTGGATGGCAAGATGATTTATTCTGTCAATGAAGGCGACCTTGTAGCATGCTTTGCCGAGGATATTACAGAGAATATAGTGAAAGCCATGGCAGATAAGCAACCTCTGCGTGTATTGTTCCGTGACAGTTGTTTTTCCCGTGACGATGCAAAAATCAATGTATTTGAAACATTGAAGCAGTTGTTGGACTGGAGCGAAGAGGAAGCCATGAAGAATATCAAAGTTATATAAAAGAGGTTTTCACAAAGTTGTTAAGAGGAATTATTTATGAAACTTAAATATAAACATCAACGCTTTCAGGCTGACGCTGCCAAAAGTGTTACTGATATTTTTACCGGTCAGCAATATTGTGATAGTGCCGATTATTTGATAGACCAAGGAAAAAATAAGGGAGTGTTCAATCTGACAGGCTTTGGTAATCAGAAATTGATGCTTGACCGTGAATCACTAACAGAAAACCTCAGACAAATTCAGATGAACTGGGGACTGAAACCTGTTGAATATCTGCAAGGTGATACTTCAAATCTTATGTTCACCATAGAAATGGAAACCGGTACGGGTAAGACTTATACCTACATCACAACGATGTTTGAACTCAACAAATTGTATGGTTGGACTAAGTTCATTATAGTCGTACCAAGCATAGCTATTCGTGAAGGTGTGCAGAAGAGTTTTGAAACAATGCAGGAACACTTTGCCAATGAATACGGCAAACGCATACAGTTCTTTGTGTACAATTCCAAGCAGTTGTCTAAGATAGATGGCTTTGCCAGTGATAGCGGTTTGCACGTGATGATTATCAATACGCAGGCTTTCAACAGTTCTATGAACGAAGACAAGAATAAAGAAGGGCGTAAAGGAGACGCTGCAGCACGTATCATATTTTCAAAACGTGATGAATTTGGAAGTCGCAGACCTATTGATATATTGGCTCAGACAAATCCGATTATGATTATTGATGAGCCACAAAGTGTATTGGGAGCCAAGAAAGACAACGCTACAAGAAAGGGTATTGCAAAGTTTCACCCATTGTTCACTTTACTGTATAGTGCTACGCATAGAAAAGACGATGTATATAACATGGTGTACAGGCTTGATGCGATGGATGCCTATAATCGGAAATTAGTGAAGAAAATTGAGGTGAAAGGTATTTCACAATCAGGCTCAACAGCAACAAACGGTTTTGTCTATTTGGATGAAATCGTTATCGGAAAAGGTAATCCGCAGGCCCGTATATCATTTGATGTAAAAACAGCCAATGGTTTCAAGCAAACAACAAGATTGGTTGATGAAGGATTTAATCTTTATGAGCAAAGTGGTGAACTGGCAGAATATGAAAATCATTTCATTGTTGAGCGAATAGATGGTGTTGATGGGGCTGTCCACATAATGAATAGTATTTTTTTCATTCTTGTTTCTTTTTTCCGGTTTTTCCA
>OKVE01000271.1_pt1 | contig 20327 bp, 8 predicted proteins | sample 1604781 | NCBI WGS metagenome assembly OKVE01 (sample SAMN01760918, study PRJEB22395) | human gut metagenome
ATGCTATATATCAGCAACTTATACGCAGGCGCATAACAAGAAACAGCCAAGAGACTGCTGAAACATAGTCTTTCGGCTTACAAAAGGCCACATTCCGGGATGCAAAAGGCAGTGTTTTGCAGTGTAATACGATACCTTTTGCAACATAAAAGGCCACAAACGGGAAGACAACTAACTGAAAAGCGAATAAAAGCCAATGAAATAGAGCTGAAAGAGTTAAATGCTTTAACACTATAATTCTATTTTATATAAAAATCGAATTGTTAATTATTTTTCTCACAATGTTAAAAATCACGTGATTGTGACATATTAGTCATGTATTGACACAAGCACGACAACGGATGCAGAAGGAAACAAATTTCACCTTAAATATATATAGAACAAGCAACCGACAATAAATCTTGACGAAGATATGATACCACGCAAAACAGATAAAGACAAAGACCGAAGCCTCAACACGCAATTAGCGCAATAATCAGCAATGGCATATATGTGTTTGAGAATAAACCGATTGTGGACGGAACGCGGTCATTTGCTTATTTAGAATGATTTAAAAATAAGCCGGCGCTTATCCGCGGCTCATGACGTGCAACAGCATGACTAATGCATTAACGATAGTGTTAACGACTAAAAAACACATGGCAGGATACTAATTTTTGAGCAAAAAACTATCTTTTTTGATATTATGCCGTCTTTTTTACGGCTTTTTCTTTTTCTAAATGAAAAAAGGTCTATATTTGCAAATGATAAAATGAACCTAATATAAGGAAAAACATAAAGCCTTTAGGAATTAAAAATCAAGCTGTCATAGAGAAATTTCACTTAAGTTTGGAAAAACTACTGCAAACTTTATATGTGATTTTTTTCATATTTGAACATTTAGTCTTAACCTATTAAAACAATAATTCGCAGAGCGCTAAATATATGTTCGGGCACATCTTGACACGACGACAAAAAGTGTCGCTACAACCGGACATGGGATTACTTTGTCATTTACATTTAACATCAGAAATAAGAATATGGGAAAAAACATGAAGCATTATTCAGGCAAAGCCCTGACAAAAACTTCTGTCATTTTCGGCTTGTCAGCCCTCTTGTGCATACCCGCCTGCGGATATGCTGAGAATGCCGACGCCAAAGAAATGGCGGTACAGGTGGTTCAGCAGAGCCGCGTGGTGAAGGGTAATATCACTGACGAAACTGGCGAACCGCTCATCGGGGTTACAGTCAGACTGAAAGGCAGCAAAGCAGCAGCCGTAACCGACGTAAACGGCAACTTCTCGATTGCCGCAAATGCGGGCGACCAGCTTGAGATAAGCTACATCGGCTATGCCACACAGACAGTAAGAGCAAGCTATACATCGCTGCAGATTAAGATGGAGCCTGACTCGGCTACTGAACTCGACGACGTAGTGGTTGTAGGTTACGGTACGATGAAAAGGCGCGACCTTACCGGTGCAGTAACTTCTGTAAAGGCAGAAGACATAACCCTCACACCATCGTCTAACCCAGTGGAGGCATTGCAGGGCAAAGTGGCCGGACTCGACATCACCAAGTCGAGCGGACAGGCCGGTGCTTCAATAAGTATGCAGCTGCGCGGTACGCGCTCGTTTACCGCAAGCGGCGACCCGACCGTGATAATCGACGGTATGCCGGGCAACCTCAGCACAATCAACGCCAACGACATTGAGAGCATTGAGGTGCTCAAGGACGCATCGTCTACTGCCGTTTATGGTTCGGCAGGTGCCAACGGTGTAATCATCGTTACAACAAAGAGCGGAAAGGAAGGCAAGGCTAAAGTGAACTTCAACGCATACGTGGGTATCAACGGATGGTCGGAAGTGCCAAAAGTGTACGACGGACCGGGCTACTTCAACATGCGCAAGCAGGCACAGATTGAGTCGGGCGGATATATCGACGACGCAAGCGTGCTGGGCAACACCAACGCATGGGACGCATATCAAAAGGGACTATTTATCAACTGGGCCGACGCTCTGCTCAAGACGGGCGTGATACAGAACTACTCTATATCGGTTAGCGGCGGAACAGAAAAGACTAAGGCTTACATGTCGCTCAACTATACCGACGAGCAGGGACAGTATGAGAACGACGACTACAAGGTTTATTCTACCAACATTCGCGTTGACCACGAGCTGAAGAAATGGCTCGCCATCGGTGTGAACATGCAGGGAAGCTATGTCTACAAGAACACCGCATACGCAAAACTTGACCGCGCACTGCAGGCAAGTCCTATAGGCGCACTGTATGACGAAGACGGCAACGCCAACGTTGAGACCGTTCCAGGCAGCGGCACGGTGAGCCTGCTGGTAAACAACAAGGGCAACTACCGCAACAACAATCAGATTACGCGTGTTTATCTCAATCCGTATATCCGCATAACACCGCTGAAGGGACTCACATTTGAGAGCCGCCTCAACGCTTCGCTCACGTTCAACAAGAGCAACAAGTTTGATGGTATCGGTTCTTACAACTATTATTTCAACAACGGAGCAGGCGCAACGGGCACCAACTCGGGAGTATACGCATCGGTTGAGCAGACTAACGGATACAACTACAAGTGGGAGAATATTCTTACTTATAACTTCCAAATAAACAAAGACCACGACTTCACGCTGACCGGCGTAACGTCATGGAACCACAACCGTCAGGAATACACCTACTCTTATGCCGACAATCTGACAACTAACACTTATCAGTGGCACAACCTGGGAGCAGGACAGAACCAGAAGGTTAACTCTACTTACCTGATGTCAAAGGGAATGGGTCTTGTCGGACGTGTCAACTACTCTTACAAAGGCAAGTATCTCGCATCAGCATCAGTAAGATACGACGGTTCTTCACGCCTGGCAGAAGGCAACCAGTGGGATGTGTTCCCCGCATTCTCACTCGGATGGCGCATCTCTGAAGAGAAATTCATGGAGGGCACACGCGGCTGGCTCGACAACTTGAAGATCAGAGGCGGATACGGTGTTACAGGTACTGCTGCCATCGACGAGTATTCAAGTCTATCTGTGCTTGAGCAGGGCTACTACGGATTGGGTGGAACAAAACTTCCTGCATATCACTTCAGCCAGAACGTTGCCAACCTTAACCTTGGATGGGAGAAATCAAAGAACACTAACATCGGTCTTGACGCAAGCTTCCTGAACGGACGCATCGACATGGCTCTCGACTGGTATTTCACCAAGACCGAGGACGTAATCTGGCAGAAGGCGCTGCCTATAACCAACGGCGGATACAACTCTTCAGAGTATTACATGACAAACATGAACATCTGTGAGACCGAGACATCGGGTCTGGAGCTTGCGCTCAACACCCGCAACATCGTTACAAAGGACTTCACATGGACATCTAACCTCACATTCACTTACAACAAGGAAAAGATAACCAAGCTGGCTACTCCCGACGCAGAATATGTAACCAACGGCGACAACGGTCTGGTGCTGATGAAGGGCGAAGCCATTAACTCATGGTATCACTATAAACTTAACGGTGTGTGGAAAACTTCTGAGGCTGCCGACGCTGCTGTGTTCGGAGCAAAGCCGGGCGACATCAAGATTGACGTGCCGGGAATGATTCACAACGGCGAAGGCTCTTACTCTAAATGGGTTGAGCGTGAGAACGCAGAGACTGGCGAGATTGAGCGCGTGCTCGAGACTTACACTGCCGACAATCCTTACGTTGTGAGCAGCAACGACTATCAGGTGCTCGGACATAAGAACCCTGACTGGACAATGGGATTCAAGAACACGTTCACATACAAGAACTTCGACCTGAGCATTTATCTCTATTGGCGCTGGGGACAGACAATCAAGTATGACATGCTTGCAAACTACGATCCGACCGGTTCGAAGAACTTCCCGACATACTTTGACTATTGGACACAGGAGACAGGCGACCAGGATCACTACTTCCCTGCCCTCAACTCATCACGCGACATAACCACTTACACCGGATATTACGCTCTGTCTTATGTTGACGGTTCGTTCTTCAAGATAAAGAACATCACCCTGGGCTACACTCTGCCTAAGAAATGGGCTAAGTCGGCAGGCATTGAGAACTTCCGCGTTTACGCTACAATAACCAATCCGCTCGTAATACAGAAGAGCAGCTTGCTGAAGAACTACGACCCTGAAATGGACGGAAGCATAGACTATCCGCTGACAAAGCAGTTCGTGTTCGGAGTAAACCTCACATTCTAAAGTGATACAGGGACAGACAAAAGACAATTTAATGTTGTTATAAATAAAAATGAAGATTAAATTTATGAAGACAAGATTATTATATACGGCGATTATTGCCGGCACGCTGAGCCTCGCTTCCTGTGAGCTCGACGAATACAACCCCACCGGCGGCGACGCTACAATAGAGTCGTTCGACGCATGGCAGGGACTTGAAACTTATTGCTACTCGCCTCTGTCAGAACAGCTCTACAGCGTCTACGACTTCATGTCTGTGGCTGAGGGCGGAACAGATATGTGGCTCACCCCGGGCGGAAACCCAGACTATGCAAAGCAGCTCATATATTACGACGGACTGACCACAAACACCAACGGAACCAACAAGGTGTTTAAGCAGGCCTACTCGTGCATCGCGTCGTGCAATGCTGTTATCAACAACGCAGACAACGTGAAGGGCATAACCGACTATGACAAAAAGATTCTGACGGCAGAGGCAAAGACTCTGAGAGCTTTCTACAACTTGCTGCTCGTAACTTACTACGGCCCTGTAACGCTGAGCCAGGAAGACATCAGCAAGGGTGAAACCAACGTAAGACCTGTGCGCAACACTGTTGAAGAATTCTATACATCCATCATCAACGACCTTACAGAGGCTTCTAAAGATCTTGAAGTACAGCCTTACGGCGGCAACTATGCAAGAGTATGCAAGAAGACGGCTCTCGGACTGCTTGCACGTGCCTATGCACAGGGCGCAGGCGAAGGCCTGAGCGAGAACGGCGTAAGCTACTGGCAGAGAGCAAAAGATGTGGCAGAGGACATCATAAACAACGCTTCTGCATACAACGTGTATCTTTATCCCGACGTGTCTGACCTTTGGGCACAGGCCAACAACCGCAACAACCCTGAGGCTCTGTTCATTGTATCGGGACGCGATGCCAACGATGAGTCGTACAACTATGTAAACTGCAACAACAACCTGTTTACATACACCATCTGTAACCCTTACAAGTGCAGCGACATCTACACACGCGCGGACAACACCAACTATTATCTTGGCCGCACCAACAACAACACGCTCGCACCTACAAAGTACACTCTCAACGTGTTCGACCCTTCATGGGACAAGCGTTATGAGAATACTTTCCTTACAGCCTTCGGACTCTTCTCTATGGTTGATGCCGGATGGGTTGGCCCCTACAATGCATGCCGCGTAAGAATAACCAAGAACCTTACAGAGAAATACGGCATGGGAGAGCAATACATAGGACAATATATTTATCCTTATGTAGACATGGCAACATCAACATCTGCCTATGGCGGCAACCAGTATTATCCAACAGGAGTATGGGCTAAGGGCGACCACAGCGGAGACACAAAGAATCTTATCAAGGACGTTAAGAACGTTTACGTAATTGATTCTGTTGCAGAAGACGACGACCGCTTTGCCATAGTTCTGTCAAGAGACTACAAGACTCCTGAAGAAAAGGCACAGAGCATATACTTCACAGTAAACATCGACGACCTGTTCGACGGCGACCAGTATAAGACAGCACAGTTTGACGGCACCAACTCTTATCAGCTCTATCCGTCACTCATCAAATACGACTGGTGTTACAATGGTGTTGTAGGCAACCACATGCAGCGCCGCAATGGTGACATGATGGTTATGCGCACCGCTGAGGTTTACCTCATCGCAGCTGAAGCATGCCAGCAGCTCGGCGACCAGGCAGGAGCAGCCAAATATCTGAAACCGCTCCGCGACCGTGCAGCACGCCCGGGAAAAACGGCTCCTGAGCTGACAAACATCACAGAGGACACCATCCTTGATGAATATGCACGCGAAATGGCAGGCGAGTTTTACCGCTGGTCACTGCTGAAGCGCCACCACAAACTTGGCGAACGCCTGAAGCTGTACAACTCGCGCGCAGCACGTTACTTCAACGAAAGCATCCACTACAACCGTCCTATTTCTGCCGACTTCCTCAATCAGATTGAGAACAAGGACGAATATGGCGACAACGGATACGGAACTACTCCCGGAAAGGGATACTAAAAACGACAAAATCTAAATACTGGGGCTTAAAATAATTGCCCCAGTATTATTTTTACCTTAACTTCATTATTTACTTAAAACAATTTATTATGAAAAATTTAGTACTTACTGTTGCATTTGTAATTGCAAGTGTAATTAACTTAAATGCCAAAACAAGCATTCACATTCCTACCGTTGAAGAAGCACAGGCAAATGGATGGGAATCTCTTTGGGGCTCATACGAATACGGATATGTAATGCCTGAGAACTACACTCTCGTAGACAACGACGAGTTTAAACTCTACCTTAATAAAGCAGCTAATGTTGCTACTAACGTACAGTGCAAAGAAAACTTCAACATTGCTCTACAGATGGGATCATCTATGGAAAGAGAAAGCAACGAACCTGTGTACATGCTTGAAGCTCTATACAACGGCATGAAACAGCCGTACGCAATTCTTACCCTCGAACCTAAAGTAAGCGGTAAGATTTCTCTGTGCTACAGCCGTGGAAAAAACAGCACATCTATCTACGTGTTTGACGCAAGCGCTAAAGACGGACTGGGAACATACGTAATGGCAAACAGCGTTTTGTTCGACGATATTGACGGAGCTGTCATGCCGCACACATCTGTTGTAAACGTTACTAAAGGACACAAATATTATATCTTCGGAGCTGAAACAGGTGCAAATATCGACTTCTATTCTTTAGGATTTACAAGCTACAGCGACTCTAACTACAGCGGAACAACAGGTATCAATGATGTTGTTACGAACACTGATGCTACAATAAGCGATGGCAAGATTTACACAATAGACGGACGCTATATTGGCAAAGACAAAGAAAGTCTTAAAAAAGGCATCTATATAATGAACGGCAAAAAATTTATCGTTAAATAAAATTATCAATCTTACTGAACTATTTTAAGAACAAGAAGGCCAACTCATTTTACAACATAAAAAGAGCAGGCCTTCTTGAATACTTTTAGAAATATATCAAAAGATATTTACTTGATTTTATTTAAAGCTAACCAATCTATTAAATCATTATGAATTTATTTTCAAAACTACTACTTTCAACAATCCCGCTACTGCCGATGACACAACAAGCAGAAGCTGCCATCGAAAACAGTCTCGACCCACCTTCTGTGGTGTCAGAGTGGAGCAATTCGTCAACTTATCCTAAAATAATAGACATAAACTTCAGCGATGAGATGTGGCCGGGACAGACCTGGACCGGAGAAACAGGTGCCGACTGCCCCGAATACGCGGACGGTGCCTATGTAAACACCATCATCGAAGTGCCGGCAAACGGCGGAAACGAAGTGAAATATCCTGTATTGTTTCATCACTGCACATTTGCAAACAAGAAATCATACAATGGCTACGCCGGAGCTACGGCTGCATTCAGCCGCATGTATTATCTCGGACAAAACGCAACCGGAGCCGGAACGTATCCTAACGACTGGACAGCTGAAGGACATACAAAATATATTGAAGACAACATAAAATACGGTGAAGACGGCAAGCCTATATATGGCGAAGCCGGATTTGTACAGATGTGCCGCGACGCATTCACCGACCGCGACCCAGAGACGATGGCGCCTGTATCTAATCACGGATGGATGGAGATTGACCATATACCATACGTTGAACGCATACAATGGGCATGGTCGTCGACATCATGGGGACGCGGAATAAAATGCGATATAAAAATAGGAGACGGCGACTGGCAGCCCCTTGTATGGATGGGTTCAGACATGCACAAGTTCGGTTACACATCATTCAGCGACCAGGGATATTTCATGGAGAACGTGATTGACGCCCACGACGTGTCGATACGCTGGCGCATCTGGGACGGAGAAAACATGAAAGACCCAGTGCAGACTGATGCAAACGGACTGCCGGTGTTTGGCAAGAGCGAGAGTCCGTACACACAGCAGCAACCCACGCGTGTACACAAGATTCAGATATTCGGCTCTGAGATTACTGCCGAGCAGGCTCAGTATGCCAAGGACAACCCTGTGAGCGACGTGGGCGAGCTGTCGGACATTGAAGGTGGCGGAGACACTTCTGACGACAACGCACCCGACGCCAACGCTCCCGTAGAGATGTACACCGTGGCGCAGGACGGCACAGGCGACTACACTAAGATACAGGACGCAATAAATGCCGTAAGCGATGGCGCACGAGGAATAATATACATACGTCCGGGCGTGTATGAAGAGAACATCTATGCCGGAACAAAGACTAACAAGAACAAATATATAAGCCTCATCGGCGAAGACAAAGCTACCACCATTCTGACATCATCGGTCGACCGCGGCTCAAACAACCCGCAGAATACATATAACGACTGCGCCGCGCTCAACGTCTACACATCACGCTTCTATGCCGAAAACCTTACCATACGCAACACTAGCGGCAACGTGGGACAGGCCGAGGCTCTGTTTACGGCAGGCGATGCACACATATTCAACAACTGCCTGCTAAGCGGATACCAGGATACATACAAGGCAAACATAGGCGCGCGCGGATACTTTACACGATGCACTATTGAAGGCGCAACCGACTTTATATACGACAGCGGACTGGAATGGTTTGAGAACTGCGAGATTACATGTCTTAAGGGCGGAGGCTACATCACAGCAGCAGGCGATGCCGGACTGACACTGACCAAGACTCTCTATCCCGAACTGAGCACAGACAAGTTCTATGCAGGCCTGTTCTTCCGCAACTGCCGCATTGTTCCTGCTCCGAGAGTATCGGCAGGCGACTATTATCTTGGCCGTCCGTGGAAGGAGAAATGCGGAACAATGTTCATACAGTGTACGCTCGACGCACACATCAACGCCAAGGGCTGGAAAGAATGGAGCGGAGCCGAGAACAACTGCTCTTACTTTGAATACAAGAATGTTGACAAGAGCGGCAACCCGGTTGACACATCATCGCGCGCAGCGTTCAGCCATCAGGCTACAGACGCCGAGGTTGCGGCATACATGAATCCGGAGTTCCTCTTCTCTAAATTCTCTGACGTTTCATTCGACTACAACTCAATACTAAGCGGCGCTCCCGCACCTACAAACTTTACTGTTTCAGACACAGGTTTCACATGGGAGGGCAACGACAAGGCAGCTGGCTATCTTATATATAAAGACGGCGTGTTTGTTGACATGACAACTGAGACTTCTTATACCAAAGACGCTGCCGACAACGCCACATACACAATAAAGAGCGTATCGCGCCACGGCGTGACATCAGATGCAGTTGAAGTAAAAGAAGGCGCAATGGTGCCTGCGTTTCCGACAGCCGAAGGCTTCGGCAAATACACATCAGGCGGCCGCGGCGGACAGGTGGTTACTGTAACATCTCTTGCCGACGACGGAACTGAAGGCACTCTGCGCTGGGCTTTCAGCCAGTATGCCGACGAACCTCTGACAATAGTTTTTGCCGTTAACGGCGAGATTCATCTCAACAACACTCTTAGCGTTAAGCGTTCTGACTGGACTTTGGCCGGACAGACTGCTCCCGGCGACGGAATAAGCATTGTCGGCGACAAGGTTAACTTCGGAGGCTCTCAGAACTTCATTGTGCGCAACATACGTTTCCGCTCAGGCGACGGCAAGCAAGACCAGGCCTGCGGAACAGAGAACTGCTCTAACTACATTTTTGACCACTGCGCATTCGGATGGTCGATGGAAGAAAACATGAACACGGCCGACAGCCATTTTCTCACCGTTCAATACAGCATTGTTCACGAAGGACTTTACGACGCTGGACATGCCAAAGGCAACCGCGGATATGGCGCACAATGGGGAGGCTCGCCGGCGACATATCACCACAACCTGCTGGCAGGAAACGACTCGCGCAGTCCGCGCTTTAACGGTGCACGCGGCGAGGACTATGTGGTGTTTATGGAGTTTGCCAACAACGTGAACTTCAACTGGGGACGCTGGAACTCTTGCTACGGCGGAGAGAATACTGCCGAAATTACATCATACAACGGCAAGAACTCTGTGCATGAGTGCAACTTCATGAACAACTATTACAAGCCGGGACCGCAGTCGCCCGACAATTCAGTGTTCGTTGTTTCAAGCTATGCACGCGACGGTGCCACATCGTGGGCTCCAGCCAAATGGTATGTCAACGGCAACATAATGGAGGGCAACGACGCTGCCAACGCTGACAACTGGAAGGCAATGAGCGCAGAGACTTACTCGCTCGACGACATTCGCGCCGATGAACGCATTGTTACCGCCACTCCCTATTACCGTTACAATGCGGCAATGGGCAACGTTGGCGAATATGACCCGGCGCTTTATATGCTCACTGACATAGAGACTGCCGAGGACGCATATAACACGGTGATCGAAAAGGCCGGAACAATTAACCGCGATGTGATAGAGCAGCGCGTTATCAACGACGTAAAGACCGGCACGCCTAAGTATTCAGGTTCTAAATCAAAGAAGAATGGTATCATCGACTCAGTAAACGATGCCGAAGGCTTCGGCCTCGACCACGGCAACGAGAAGGCGCCTACTGACACTGACGGCGACGGCATGCCTGACGAATGGGAGAAGGAGCATGGACTCAACGCAAACGATGCTTCTGACCGCAACAAGAAGAATGCCGAGGGCTACACTGCTCTTGAGGTTTACATAAACGGCCTGATGGGTGAAGTGCTCGACGATGATTTTACTTCAGGCATAACACAGACTGTAACTGAAAAGCCGGTGATAAGCTACAACAGCAGCAACAACACTCTGACGGTGAGCAGCAATGCCATTGGTGCAACGCTGCGCATATTTACCACCGACGGCAAGCAGTTGTCGCAGACGCGCATAACATCTGAAAAGACTCATCTTAACAACTTGCCCAACGGAATGGTGCTGCTATATGTAAGCGGCAGTAACCTATGCCCGAGAATACTTAAAGTTGCAAGGTGATGATTTTAAAAAATCCCCGAAAGCGTTCTTTCGCTTTCGGGGATTTTTTTTAGGAGTTAAGGAGTTAAGACATATGCCTTATTTCTACACTACAACGATAATAAGTTTCAATAAAAACAAAGCATTCGAATTCTTCACTCTTCGTTCTTCACTCTTCACTTAACTATTCTGCCTTATTTCTATATTACAACGATAATAAATTTTACAAAAACAAAGCATTTGAATTGACTAACGTCGAACGCTGTTTCTTCACTCTTCGTTCTTCACTCTTCACTTAACACTTATAATCCTTTATTTTTCAAGGTAAAAACTCAGGACAAAATATTTTTTCAATCTAGAGAACAGACATATAACGGATGTTAATGAAATGGTATAAAAACCGGCAAAGCATTAACATTCATTTACAGAAAAGACATTATTATGGACACAAAAGCTATGGTTTTGTGGCAATAATGCACGTATTTTGGATGGTAAATGGGCACGTTTCGCAACATAACTCGGCCACTTTTGCACCGTAAACGGCCGAGTAATGTTTTTTAACTATTGCAATTTTATCGCATAAGCAACATAAGCAACAGATTATCAGGCAGTTAACAAAACCGCCTGTTTTTTTTGTGCTTTTTCACGCCCAACCACACTTTCACTACAAGCATGGCTATTCTGAGAGCGTTAAATGTATGGGATAAATCAAAAATAATTACAAATGCCAAGAATATTGGGTAAGTCTTTAAGCCAAAGTAATTCATTAAACCGCACACAGTTTTTATCTATTTTGTGCATCAATGCTTTCAGTCGTCTTTTGGTTTTCTGTTGGTGCATTCTTGTTAGCTTATTTATTGGTATAGCCTGCCACGACTGCAAAATATCTAACAACAACAACTTACCTGTTTTTTCTTGACTGCAAATATTCTTCCTTACCAGGAAAGTTACTATTGCCTACAGCGCCTGTACCATATCTAAACACAACGTGAGGAGAGTACAGAATGTTACCCGGATCTGCCGCTACACGTTTCTGCTCTTTTTGTGACAGTGCATAGGGATAGATAACAAAATCATACTTATCCATAAGAACGCGACGGAAACCTATTTCGTATGGCTGGTCAGGAGATGCCGAAACTGCTATCGAAATGCAATGAATGTCATCCAAGGTGTTCTCTATATCATTCAGAGCTTTTCTGTCAAGACCAGATGCCATGAGCAAAGAGTCAATATTTTCTTCGTTAAGATTACAGCTGTTGCCGCCATGATTGCCGTCAGTAGAAACAGTGAAGAGAGATAATTTTCTTTCCTCAAATTCGATGTAAATGCTGCATCCAGGTTTCAACTGTTGACTAACCTTGTGATAGAGGCTTTCCATTTGTGCATGGTATTTGATATAGTGTTCTTCCATTATGTGGGCGTCGCATCTGTCGTTGGGATTAAAAATCATTAGAAGTACTGCCAGAATATTGGCGACATGCCATACCAGGAATATTCTTTTGTGCCCGGTATTGAACCTTAATGACTTAAAAAAGGATATAAAAGAAATAACAAACGCCGGTATGACAAAAAGGAAAGCAAATGCAACAATCATAAATCCTACTAATTTGTCAATCCACAATAAGATAATTGCTGCCGATAATATAATGGCAGATAAGTATTGTACGATTACCCAAGTGTGGGTTGATGGCGATTGCTTTATTATATCCGGCTTCATAACTGGTTCTTTTTGGTTTGTAGCGATAGCGTTTCAAGAGTGTGTATGGAAAGAGTCCACTCAAGTTTGTAGACTTTAAACAACATTGCAAATTTAACGTATTATTTTTAATTTGTTTGTAAGATTGAGAAATTTCACAATAATAAAAATGCACAATGGCGGAGAATCATGTCCTACCGAGAAGTACTCCAGATTACGTATAAACAACATTCCAAACGGTAATTAAATACGGAAACCGCTATGTTCATGTCGCTTCCTCATGTATTTCGTATTTCATGCCTGCGGTTTCGCTGAACGAAGTTTTATAATCAGCCATGGAACAGTGATTTATCCCTGGTTATGTTCGGCAAAGCCATGCCAACCGTTTTATTCTCCATCGCCACACATCCCATAAGAATAAATGCCGACTCTGCAGTGTAATGCCTTTGCCGATACGGAAGATATTTCTCTACGACGAACAAGATATAAACCTAAACGGCACTAATGCAAAGAAACAAAAAAGGAGCGCGCCTTGACCGGCACGCTCCTTAAAAATTTATATGCAATGGATAACAGCCTGATTAACGGCTAAAAGCCATTGCTTGATTAAAACAGTTATCGTACCATAACCTTGCGCACAACATCGCCGCACTTGACAATGTAGACTCCGGGAGCCAAAGACACGGTAACGCTGCCGCCGGTGTTACAGCCGGCGAGCAATGAGCCGGAAACTGAATAGACGCTGACGTGCGCATTGCCGTCTGTTGTTACGGTTATACCGCCGTCGCATGGCTCAATGCTTACACCTGAAGCCGTGATGTCGTTTATGCCTGTGGTGACATAGATCGAGCGCTCAACTGGAGCAGACTCGTTGTTGCCTTCATACAGGCACACTACGCCATATCTGTTGACGCCCTTACTTACTGAGCTGTCAACAAACGTGCGTGATGACGTAAAGCCGATAAGCTCGTCATTGCGGTAGACATTAAATCCGATAGGATATTCGGCATCAGTTTGAGGATTGTAGTCGTCGTCGAAGACGGGAGTCTCGCCCGGCACGAATACATCCTTGGCAGACGACGGTTCAAGCGTGGCTTTCATGAGCGGGTTGAGCTGTATGATATCGTCGCGCCACTCGCCTTCTGACAATACGAGGTTGCCCAGGCCTGGAGTGTAGGTAGTGCCGTCGCATATTATGCGGAAACCGCCGTCGCTCGTGCTGCCGTAAACGCCTATCATATAGTCGTAGCCCGGCTCGATTACAGTTGGTGTGTCAAACTGCTTTATGCACCAGTTGCCCGAGCCGTACTCGGTGATGTCGCGCTCGTTGACAATCTGCATGTCGTCAGTGCCTGCGGCTGCGCGCCAAACTCTGATCTTATAGCTTGTTGTGCGCTGTGACGAGAACGGGAAGAAACCTATGCCCGTGATTGAATATCCGTTATAGGCACGGAGGTCTTTCTCGTTGAAACGCTGTGCAAAGTCGGTCTCGTTAGAGTAGACATACTGGTAAACCACATCAGAGTAGTTGAGGTCTGAACGCGACAGGTCGGTGTTCATTTCCCACGTAAGCTCTATGCCGTCGGCATTCTCCTTGGTTGACAGCGACTCTATGCGGTTTTCGGGCAGACGCACCGTTGCCTCGGCAAACGGAGAAACGAGTCCGTTGTCGTATTCAACGTCCACCTTATATGTTACAATAATCTTTCCGGGATTTTCGTCAACATAAGTAAGGTCATTGGTCGTTGCAATCAGGAAGTCGTCTCTGTATATACGATAGTCTTTTATTCCGTCGGCATCGGGTGCCTCCCATGTCAGAGTTACCACACCGCGCTTGGCGTTAGCGGCAAAGTTGTTGACGGCTGCCGGAACTTCTTCTGACGTGAACTTGAACGAAACCTTGCCGTCGTTCTCGCTTATGTCGCTCAATGAGAAGTAAGAATACTTGCCGTCGTTAGAGTGTGTCGACGGGGTTGTAGTGTCGGTCCATGTAGTCTTGCGTGTAGAACCCGGGAAAGGAGCACCGGCAGAATTGATGTTGCCGTAAGACTCAGGACTGTCACCAGGATCAGAAGTTGCCGATGCGCATACGGTGTAAAGGCCTTGCTGATAGTCGCAGTTTACGGTGTTCATTTCGGCTGTCAAGTTGATGCGGTTTTCGTCAACATGATAAACGATAAGGCCGTGGCCGGGAAGCTCGCGGTCGAACTTCTGCACCTGTCGGTTCTCCAGCACAAAGTAGTCGCCTTCACGCTTTGTCTTAACGATATATCCCACAGGCTCGTCGGTTGCGGCAGGCATGTCGGTAACTGTAGCTGTTGAGTCGAGCACCTTAGGCTCCACCCATCCGAACTGTATCTTCTGCCACATGTTAAGGCTTGAAGGCGAATCGCCAGGCAGATAGTGCTCGCTCCATATTCCGTCGGCCATAAGGTCCCAGATGCCTGTGCCGTTATAGTAGCCGTTGTCTTCATAGTCGGTGTCATAATAATCGGGCGCGCCGAGATTATGGCCAAACTCATGACATAGCACGCCTACGGTGGTCATCTGCAGTCCGTTGTAAGGATCGTTGAAAAGTATTTCGGGCTGTATGGTGTATTTCTTCACACGCACGTCGCCGTACATCTGATCGAGAAGCTCGCTGCTGTGCGACCATATATCTGATGTGCTGCCGCTCACTTCCTGTCCCATGCCCTGGTGGATGATTGACAGGCCGTCGAGCTCGCCGTCGCCGTCGTTGTCAAACTGATGTATGTCGATGCTCGGGTCTACAAGCGCGAGGGCGTCGCGTATGAGGTCGGACATATCCTCGGTGCTGTAGAGCGACTTCTGACGCGGGAGCTGAAGCCAGCCAACAACGGTGGTCTCGATGTCGAGCTGATTATAGGATGTTTCAAGATAATAGTCACGGAAACTTCCCGTGCCGTTATAGTCGGGAGCGTTCATAAGCTCGCGGAACTTGTCGGCGTCAAACGACGGTTTGGTGTCGGCAAAGTTAACGAGAAGCATGAGCAGCTTGCGCTTTCCCTTCAGCGGGAAGGTGCCGTAGATCTGCAGAGCCTTGTTTGGTCCGGCCGGACTTAGCTTCATCCCGTCAGACTTTATCATGTCATCACGGCGCAGAAGTTTCATACTGGCCGAAGCCTGACTGTCGTTGCCCATATACTTGCCGGCTGCCACGATGGCGCCGTTGCTGTCTTTGCCAGCATAGCAAAGATATCCGTTGTCTGCTCTTTTCAGCACATATCCGCCCGTAGACTCAAGCCAATGGTTATGCTCGTCGCCGATGATGCGATAAGTAACCACTGTGCCGTCGGGCTGAACAAACTTAACAGGTTTCGGATATGCCGGCACGCTGTGGGCCGGCATATTCGATAGTGTGAAAAGGCATAATGATGCTAATAAAATTTTAACAAGTCGCATGCCTCAATTTATTTTAAAACTTTTACGCTGTTTCCACCTGCATTTATCACATAGATGCCCTTGTTCCAGCTGTCGGCAGGAATAACGACCTCACCGCCAAAGGCTTTTCCGGCAAATACCTGTACGCCTGAAACGCTGTAGACTCTCACATCAGTGCCGTCAGAGAGACCGCTTACACGGTAATTGTTGCCGTCAGCAGAGATTTCGAGTTTAACATCTCCGTTCTCTACACCTTCTATCGAAGTGGTTTCCTTCTTGTAGAACTTAACCCACGGCATCACACAGAAGCTATAGCCTGCAAGACTCGGACAGAACTCATCAGCCTTGCACCATTTGCCGTCAACTTTATAGTCGCTTCCGGGCAGTGCCTTTTCAGGCTTAACATAGAGAGTGGTCTGCTTGTTGGCATGACATCTTGTGTCAAAGCCTATCCAAGAGCGATAATTACGGCCATCAGTCTCGTCATAGAGGTCAAGATCGTCAAACTCGAATGCAACATAGAACGAACCTTTAACCTTAACCGGCTCGTCGAATGTTACCGACTGTCTTACCGGAGAATAATATCCGGCACTTCCAAATGTGTTGATAAGCTTGTCTGCCTTTGTTGCCATAACATTGGCTGTGTCAGGAGTGCCGTCGTTGTCGGGATAGATAACAACACGATAGGTCTTCTCCTTGTCGTTAGGTGTACCGTCGCCTCTGTCGTTGATAAACAGGCTGTACATATTTGTCATAACAGACAATGAAGATATTTCCAATGATACATCTGACGGAAGCTCAAATCGCTCTGCTATAGAACGGTAATAAGGATTGACACCTACTACAAAATCGTAATATAATTCATATGTGTCAAGGTCTTTCACCTCGCCGTCTTCATTGTAAGCCGGTGTATCGCCCTGCTGGAAGATATGGTCTATTGACTCAGATGTTGTCATAAGTGCATCTTCGATATCATAATCAAGGCTATAAATATCTGCTGAGAATGTCTGCTGACATTCAGTGGTTCCGCCTTCGTTAGTGGCCTGGAGCGTAATAGTATATGTCCCGGCTTTCGGGAAGGTTATTTCGGGTTCTGCAGCCTCGTCGTCTGAAATTACGGCGTCGTTGTCAACAGTCCACTTATACGATGTTGCATCGGTAGACATATTTATCATCTTTATCTTCTGACCGTCAAATACTATTGAACCGCTGTAAAGAATAGAGTTGAGAGTATTGCCGACATAGAACAATGCCGTTGGAGGAAACACGTCGTCCTTTTCTCTTACAGAGAAATTGTCGACTGCAATGTTACCGTCACCGGCTGAAGCTGAACATGCGTACATTGCAAAACAATACTGACCGTCTTCTGCAGGTGTAAAGTCTGCTTCAACCTTTGTCCAGTCTTTAACAGCTGTTTCGGTTATCTCCTTGAGCGTTACTGTCTGTGCGTCAACTTCCTGACCGTTGCCGGCAGTAAGTTTGAATGAAGGATCAACACTGCCCGTACCAGGCATATAGAGATACATTGACACGGTGTAGGTCTTTCCGCCCTTCATGTCGAGCATAGGTGAATAAGCTATGTCGTTTCTGTTTGGCAGAACTGACGACTGAGCCACCATATAATATTCGCCTGAAAGGGCCGGTTTGTCCTTTATTGCAGCGGTAACCCAAGGTGTCTCGCCTGTACTAGCCCAGCCTATCGGGAGATATTCTTTACCTGAATAATGTGATGCGTCATCATAAGTCTCCACATAAGGTATTTCGGCTTTCCATGCAGGCTCCTCGCCACTGTTGCTTTCGCTTACAGAGAAGGTGTCGAAATATACGTCACCGGCTGTTGCCAGCACTGAAGTACACCAAAGACCGAAACAATACTGACCGTCGGTCTCAGGAGTGTATTTTACCTTAACTTCTTTCCAGTCGCATTCGCCTTCCTCACTCGCAAGTTCTGTTATCTGTGCATCGGCCACCTGAGCCAGTCCAGCTGTAATCTTCATGCTCGGCACGCGGCCGTTCTGAGCCATGTTCTTCATCATAACCCATACGCTCATGGTGTATTCTACTCCACCCTTCATTTCAAACATCGGTGAGAATGCCACGTCTGCACGGTTGCCGCCCTGAGGATAACCTGATACAAGAGCATTTGCACCTGATTGAGCCTGTACTCCATACCAGTCTGACGTAGGATAAACGGCAAACGGAGTAGCACCTTCTACGGCCCAGTCTGAAGGCATCTCCATCTCTGCTGTTGTATCAAAACTTTCTGAATATGGCAACTCGGCTACGGTTACTTCAGGAGTTGACTCTTCGGCACTTACCGAGAATGTATCAAAAAATACATCGCCGGCACTTGATAGAACAGAATTACACCAAAGGCCGAAACAATACTGGCCGTCAGTTTCAGGAGTAAATGTTACTGTAACTTCTTTCCAGTCGCACTCGCCTTCATCTGTTGCCAGCTCTGTTGTCTGGGCGTCAGAAGTCTGTGCTGTACCTACAGCTATCTTCATTCCTGGATTGCGGCCATTTTGGGCTGTATTTTTCATCATTACCCAAACGGTCATTGTATATTTAACACCGGCCTTCATCTCGAACATCGGAGAGAATGCCACATCTGTTCGATTACCTGTCTGAGGATAACCCGACACAAGTGCATTAGCACCTGATTGAGCTTGTACCCCATACCAGTCGAATGCAGGATATACGGCAAACGGAGTTGAACCTTCAACGGCCCAGCCTGCAGGAATATACTCCTCTTCTGTCGTATCAAAATTTTCAGAGTAAGGAAACTCTGTCACAGGTTCAGCAGCAGTAGCATAACTGCTAAACAACATACTGAACAAGCACAATAAGGTAATCAATTTACTCATATTAAAATAATTTTGGTTAACAACTTAGCAAAACATACAATACATAATGCTATATAATTTCACTCATTCGTTTACAAATACACAATCAAATAGTATACAAACCAAATATTTTGCCGATAAAATAAGCATTTTGTTAATATTAATGTAATACATACACTATAAAGATTATTTCATAAATAAGATTTTAATTTATATAAAACTAGTCAATTTGATTTAATTTCACAATATAAAATCAAGCCCAAGGCAGAACGTATCCTACTGATAATAAGACGAATAAGAGCTAAACAAATAGCTAAAATGAAATAGCAGCATAATCAAATCCTATGGCATATATTGTTGAATATTTTCACAACAGGCAAAATTATCAATATTAGCAGCCGTTCAATAAGTTATAATAATATCAAGAATTTTGTCAATATGAAACTTATTGCTGCATATTGATACAAATAAGCAGCATATAAATTGACTATATGTAAAACATACGAATGTATATTACATGTCATAAGTTTACACTACGTAGGTATAGAAATATGGGTATTAGACAATTGAAAAAATGACATTAAAATAAATATGCAAAAAGAGAAAATTATTACACACTTGTTCTGACACCCCGAAACACAACCACACTACTCAACAATACACAGATTCGAGTTAAAAAACATGCCACAATTATAATGTAAGACTTGCAACAAATTGCTAATACTCATGCAGAATATACAAAAAAAGCGCTATATTAGAGATATATTTGACTATTTTATTCTGCCTTAGCTTCTTCTGTTGCTGTTTCAGCAGCAGCTTCTGTTGCAGGAGCCTCTGTTGTTTCAGCAGCCTTAGAACGACGGCTACGACGAGTTTTCTTGGCAGCCTTAGGAGCCTTAGCCATATTCTCATCATAATCTACAAGCTCTATGAAGCACATATCAGCACCGTCACCAGGACGTGAACCCAGCTTTATGATTCTGGTGTAACCACCCGGACGGTCAGCCACCTTTGTAGAAATCTCCTTAAACAACTCTGTTACGGCAAACTTATTCTGCAGATAGCGGAATACAACACGACGAGAAGTTGTTGTGTCATTCTTAGAACGTGTGATCAGAGGTTCTACATATTGTTTCAAGGCCTTAGCCTTAGCGATAGTCGTAGTGATTCTTTTGTGCATTATCAGCGATACAGCCATGTTTGCAAGCAAAGCCTTACGATG
>OKVE01000273.1_pt1 | contig 20253 bp, 10 predicted proteins | sample 1604781 | NCBI WGS metagenome assembly OKVE01 (sample SAMN01760918, study PRJEB22395) | human gut metagenome
AGAAGATCATAGTATCCACAATGAATGGTATGTAAATGGGGTCTCGTATAAAGAAATTGTTGATGGAGAGCCTATTATAGAATTGAATTTAGGTATATTGAATTTAGGCTTTTCTATAACGTTTTCCCCTACCGGATTAAGAATAGCATTCGACTCCTTCAATGAATTATTTAGAAATTCTCTAATCTCTTTACAAGTAGCTCCTTTATTATTTTCTTTATAGGAAACCCTTTTAGCCCATCCTTTTTTTAAACCTAAATACAAAAATCCCTCCCCATCTTGAACATCCTTAACAAGTCCTTTGTTGGTGCCAAACCAAAGATTTCCTTTATTATCCTCAAGAATATTATATGCCACATCATCAGGCAGTCCTTCTTCTATGCCGAAAGATGTAAAGTTGTCTTTATCCTTATTATAACGGCTTATGCCGCCTCGGTCTGTCGAAACCCATATATTGCCACGGCTGTCTTCCATAAACGAGCTTATGCTGTTTGAACGTAACCCGTTGCTGCCTGACACATATCTCTTATATCTCCCGGTAGAAGGAGTATATTTCCATATACCATTACCCATTGTAGCAATCCATACTGTTCCCTCATGGTCTTCAAACAGACTGAAGATCCAGTCATATCCGGTTTCATTAACATGGATAAACTCTTTTTGGCCCACATTGCGTCTATAAAGCGCATATCCAAGACCGACCCATTCATTACCCTTGCTGTCTTTCAAATAAGAATAAACACTGTTGTCCTTTTCTTTTATATCCATTACCATAGAAACGTTACCGCCACTATCTATTCTCAATAGTCCTCCACGTGAAAATCCGGTATAAATATAACCATTAAACGTTGTAAGCAACAATACCGTATTTTGCATAGTTTTAATACTCTTTACGGCAGATATTACGTTCGTAGAAGGATTAAGATTAAACAGCCCACTATCTTCCGTTCCTATCCATATTCTATTGTCTGCACTTTGTGTAAGCCCGTTAATTATTCTTCCGGTCAGCCCTGAAGAAAGGCCGAAAACATTAAAACAGAACTTGTTCCTAGAAGTATAATTAACTCCGCCAAAAGACGTACCTATCCACACATCACCGCTTTTGCTCTCATAAAGACAATAAATAATGTCATCAGAAAGACTAAAATTATTCAACGGGTCTTCATGCAAAACTGTCTCTGTATTGTCAAACTTGTTTAAAATATACAATCCATGCTGAGTACCTATCCAAATCTCGTCTTCAAAACATTTCATGCAACGCATATATATTTTTCCTTCTGCCGAAAATTTTATTTTGGAAAATATTTTTTTCTTAGGACTATACCTGAACAGATAACCACTTGTAGATGCAAAGATCAACGTTCCGTCAGTGTCTTCAACAATTGTAGTAAACATTATCCCGTCCATTGTCTGTCCATCAGCAGCTACAACCTTAAAAAATCTCTTAGCACGTTTGTCAAATTTATATATCCCGGCACTTGCCGTTGTTACCCACACGTCACCATTATTATCAACACATATATTAGACGGAAAATTCTCTTTCATGTTATTTCTTATAGACGTAACAGAATAATAGTCGACATTCTGGCCATAATAATGAAAAACACCAAGATCGGGCAACAATACCCATACATTACCTTTGCCGTCACCGTCTATTGTCTGAACCCAATTATCAGCATATTTACCGTTCTTTTTATCCTTCCTGTCAAGAAAACTAAATGTGTCTTTTATGGGATTATAAATATATACACCACGGTCTGTACCTACCCACAGCATTTTATTTTCATCCTCATATAAAGCAGCAATATTATTATTGCCTTGTTTCTTATTATAGTCAAAGCAGTTAAATCGCTTCATGTTAAAGCCGTCATAACGATGAAGTCCGTTTTTTGTTCCAAGCCATATAAATCCGTAACTGTCTTCTGTAACGCATTTAACATTGCTCGACGACAGTCCAAAACTGCCGTCTATACGCTTGAACGAATATTCACCTAATCCATAAGCATAATTAGACGAAATAAATAGAACGGTCAACAGCGCAATAAGCCACCAAACCATATAAACATTGGATTTAACCAAACTTTGCTTCATAATAAAATAATCTGTTTCTGATGAAAATATTAACCGATGACAAAAATAGACTTATTCAATGAGAAAAATTAATCAATGGGCGTTTTATTTATCATTAGTATATTATTTTACAAGCAGTTTTTTTGAAAAAATGATACCTGACTTCATTTCTATTTTTGCAACATAAATCCCAGCTCCGGCACCGATAGTCATACTCATAGCATTGTTATTCGACATCAAAGAACACCTTCCACACAACATTCCCGATATATCATAGACGGCAACCGATGATATGGCTTCGGGAACCTCGATAGTAAGGCTCCCGTTGCTATAATTGATTTTAACGTTATCTGTATTCCCGTCAACAACTCCGGCTATTCCTGCACCTCCGTTATTTTTATCAATGCGGTACATTCTAACATCACACTGAGGAACAGACACATCAAAACCGTTGTCTGAAAAATCCACAGTCTGCCCGGTCCAAAGTTCCTTTATGCTCTTTACATTGTCTTTAGATATGCCCAGGCGCTCAAAATCAGCAGTCTTTGTATATTGAGAAGACTTGTCATAATTGAACACCACATAGTAAAGAGCATCTTCTGTATCGAGTACAAACTCCTGATCAACTCCATAATTATATTTGTCATATCGGGTGAACATTGTTGCGAGCCTGCCTTCAACAGGACGGAACGAGCGCCCTATCTGCGCCACGGCATTGATGTCTGCATTTGTAGCAATCTTCATTGCCAAATCGCGCTCCGACTGCTTACCTGGATAAGAACCGGCCAGACTGTAATTGTCACCTAACAATACAGTGCCTGTCATTGCGCCGCATGTATATCTTATGCGGGCTGCCCCTTCAGTCTCTGCCCTCGACAACACCAGATGGTCAGGGTCATTATATTGATACACTCTATCTAGCCACCATCCAAGTTCTATGCTGTTTAATGAATACATACTATTGTTGAGTTCTCCCCAACAGTCACACGATATTCTGCGAGCATGTCCCTTGGCCGGGAATATAGGTGCTATAGACAAATCAACAAACATTCCGTCGGCCATTTCCAATATTTTATCCATGCCGTAAGTATATGCCTGCATGCCGGTGGTTATTCCTGGCTCATAAAATTTGTCGGCCTCAAGTGTTCCGTTATTTATAAAATCTAGCTTTATATACTCAAAACCCAAATCCTTGAACTTCTGAAACCTCTGTCTGTTATATTCCAGTGTACCGGGATGTGTTGGGTCAAGAGCAATAGATGCTATCTTCCTCAACTGTCCGTTTGCCCTTAAAGCTATATCGGCCCATGTGTAAGGACTGCCTTCATAAGGTCTGTATAATGCTGCGTCAGACTCATTGCCCCAATAAGAGAAAGGAGTGTGATATATGCCCGGATGCTGTCCGTTCTGCTTGCAGTGCTGCACAAAACTTCTAAGCTGGTCATCATTAAGATTGTCCCAATAAGAGTCGAGCACTATGTAGCACTCCCCGTTCTCATTATGGAAGTTGTTTGGCTCAAGCTGCTGCTTGAAAAAGTCAGACACGTTTATGGCTCCCTCATAATTAACATGCTCAGCCATGCCTCCCCAACTCTGCCATGCAAATATGGTTCCTTTGTCCCACTTCAGTTTCGGACACAGCTTTTCAGTTGCCTCTCCAAGTTCTTCAAGTCCATTGCGCCAGTCGGTATAATATCCAAAGAAATATCTCGGTGAGCGTACTTTTTGTCCAGAAATTGATCCGTGCTTGCTGAGCGACGGACGGCCTTCCCATACATCATTAGTACGGCTGCTCACCACTCCGGCAGCCACAGTAAGGGTGCGCAGGCGATTCTGTCCGTTTGGTGTAACAGTTATTCCGCTTTTCCAGTTGTCGTGCTCTATAGAGCCAACCACAAGTCCATGACGGCTTATTACATCATACATGGCCGATACCTCACACGATGTGTTAGGCTGGCCAATATTCCATGGCTGAGCCGAATAACCCACCCAGTTGTCATTATCGTGCGGCATGTCGTATACAAAGTTTTCTCCACCGGACGGAAGAAATGTAACAGACGTAGTGCTAACCATTGGGGCTATATAGTTTGATTTCGTTGTTCCGTCGGCAGCCACTATCGCAGCTTCAACAAGCAGATAATTCTTGCCCGGATATATGTATATCGACTGCTCGATATTCTCCTTTCCTGCCAAGCCTGAATAAGTGTATGTATATTTAGTTCCGTTACCGAACACATCGCTTACAGCCTCTGAAGTGAGCGATACATTAGGATAATTTTTCGACAGGAGCTGCTCTTCAGCCGCGTTATGCACCTCTACATAGGCGCCTTTAACCAGCTGCGTGCCGTTCTGCTCGTAAGTAAGCGTCTTGGCCGACTCGTCGAATGTTATGTTCCATATGCCGTCAGTAATATTGTGCTGTGCCGACATCCACGCAGGACAGGCCAGCATAACGGCCAATGGTATTATTTTTGTTATTTTCATGTTATTTTTGTTTTATGCAAAAGTAATGTAATTATATATTGTCTAAACCTCACTTTATATTTTTCTGTCATATTGCCATATAATTAAGAAAAAGTTTATTCAAACAGCAAATTATATATTCTGAGTGATTCTGTAGCAAACGCATAGTCTGACTCTTGCTTTATGTTTCAATGAACTATAACATATAAAGCATAAGTGACAGTCAGACCATGCAATGCCAAAACAGTTTAACAGACTATATGACTACAAAATTTTTATCTGTAACCTTCGTTCTGATCGTCCATTGTCATGTCATCGTTCTGATTTATCTCTGTGAGAGGTATCGGCCATACGACATTATATGCCTGAATAGTGCCTGAACGCTTAGCCCACTTGTTACGCTGAGATACATAATCAAGGAAATGTCCGGTACGTATCAGGTCATATTTACGCCAGCGCTCACCGAAGAGCTCACGCACACGCTCTGTCATTATTTCCTTGCGGAACTCATCCTGACTCATGCCTTCGCTCCATGCCTTGTCTGCCGGAAGATTGCCTTCCCATGCGCGTGCTCTCACAATATTAACCTGTTTAACAGCCTCACCTGTCTGTCCCAGCTCGTTAAGACATTCTGCATAAAGAAGAATTGCGTTGGCAAGGCGCAAGAACGGAATATTTTTACCAGAGTTCCACTCGTTGTTTATTCCAAGACCCGAATGAGAGTCTGTGCGAAAATCTTCATATTTCTTTATATGCGGCAACAACTCATCATGATCGTCTCCAAGCTCTTCCCAAAGAATGTTGTCAAGAGTAGGTGTCTGTCCGTAATATGTAAAGTCATAACGTATAGACTCTTCCTTACGTATGTCACCGTCTTCCCATATACCTCCGTCTTCAACATTGCTGTAAGCCCACTGTGACGGAACGGCATGGTCGTATCCGCTATAATAGCAACCGTCGCCAAAGAAAGACTGTACGGCACGCGAACCAATCTGGAACTGAACATAGTTACAGTCAGGATAAACGTTGCTGAACTGCCATTCAAATATCGACTCGCTTGTATTGCTTATGCTGTAATCCCACAAATCATAGTAGGGCACAAGCTTGAACGGGCCGTTAACAACCGTTTCAAGAGCATTTTTCGCAAGGTTAAAGTCGCGCAGTCCTGTCTCTTCGGGAGCTGCCATGTAGGCGTATCCTAAAAGCATTGACGCAGCATAGCGTGTGGCACGTCCCGGACTGTTTGTTTCAGGACAATACTCTGACGCATTTTTCAGGTCGTTTATAATAAACTGCCATACGTCTTTCAGCGGCTGACGGCCATAACCGAGAACATCCTGACGGCTTACGTCTATAATAGGAATACGGCCATAAAGCATTGTAAGCTCCATCATCAGTCCACCGCGTATAAAGCTGGCTTCACCATAAAGACTTGCCACTTTTGAATCGTTTGCCACGTCCATCTTGCCGAGCGAATTGATTATCTTTGCAGCCTCACTCACCGTAGGCCAGCGGTTTTCCCACTGTTCAACGATATAAGAAAGTTCAGATGTAAGCAGCGCGTCATATTTGTCGAGCGCACCGCGGCGTCCTCCGTCTTCCTTTAAAGCCTGGTATGCTCCTGACTGTATCTCATCTGTTCCCACCATCTGCTCCCAGAGATATCTGTCAGTAAACATGGTTCTCCAGTTCTTATACAGGGTCTGAATGTTCGACTCCACGTAGGCAGTGTCTGAATAAATAACTTCTTCCGGAAGCGAGGTCTTCGGTCCTTCATCCAGAAAATCTGAACATGAAGACATTGCTATGGCTGATATTGCAGCCAGACCTAATGTCATTATTTTATTTTTAAGTTTCATGGTTGTTCTATTTTTAGATATATGATTTTAGAAGCTGAAGTTTAATCCTATTGTGTACGATCTTGTAGGAGGATAGTTGTAATCGCCAATCTCCGGATCGAAGCCCTTATAGCCAGTAATGGTAAACAGGTTACTTGCAGTGAAATAAACACGCAATGACTTCATGTGTATGCGGCTTAACCACTTCTGCGGCAGGTTGTATGCCAAAGTGAGCGTAGCAAGACGCAGATAAGATGAGCTCTGTATGTAACGGTCGGTTTCCCAAGCATAGAATTTATTGTATCCTACGGTATTGGTCAGCACTCTCGGAAAATATGCGTCAGTGTTTGTCTCAGTCCAATGGTCTGCCAGGTCGGTTGACGCGTAGCTGAGTCCTACCGAGCTTATCAGATTTTCATAATAAGAACTTATCTTGTGTCCTCCCAAAGAATAGTTAAACACAGCGTTGAGTGTCAGTCCCTTCCATGTAAGGTCGGTCGAGAAGCCTCCATATATATCAGGGTCAGTGTCTCCATATACATATCTGTCGTAAGAGTCAATCACTCCGTCGGGCTTGCCGTCAGGACCGTCAATATCAAGCACGAAGAGGTCGCCTAATCCTATTGTGCGTCCGTTGAAATCTATATTCTCCCACAGTTCACGGTTGTTTTCATTGGCTATACCTCCAGATTTGTATGTATATATATTGCTGAGCGACTCGCCGATGAATATGTTGCCTGTGCGTTCTGTACCGTTAAGTATCTCATTAACTCCACTATACAGCTTTGTAACCTTGTTTTTGTCGTGCGAAAGATTGGCGCTGATGTTCCATGTAAAGTCCTTTGTACTTATTGGGGTAGCGTTAAGAGTAATTTCAAATCCGTTGTTTTCAAGTTCTCCTATATTCTCCACGGTATATGTATATCCGGATGTCTTAGGAAGAGAATGCGACATAAGGAGGTTAGAGTTTCTGATCATATAGTAGTCGAACGATATGTTGAGCCTGTTGTTGAAAAATCCGAGGTCGGCTCCGATGTTTGTCTGCTTCTGCTTTTCCCATGTAAGTCCCGGCGTTCCGCGGCGTCCGTCAGTGCCATAGAATGCTTCTCCGTTTGATGCCTGAGGATAATAGAGCGTGAGATACTGATAGTTGCTTATGTCCTGATTACCGACAACTCCGTAGCCTCCGCGCAGTTTGAGTCGTGTGAGATAAGGCTGCTGCGGGAAGAATTTTTCGTTTGTCATATCCCATGCCAATGAGAACGAAGGCAGGAATCCCCATCTGTTGCCTGCCGCAAACTTTGAAGAACCGTCGTAACGGCCTGTCAGCGTGATGTAATAGCGGTAGTCGTAGTTATAGTTGATGCGGCCTACATACGACATGAGCGACGAATTCTGAAGGTCCGACTCCACTTCACGGTTTTCTTTGTCGGCAGAACTCTGAAGCACGTTCCAGCCAAGATCGTTGCTTGCAAAACGCTTGCCTCCGGCTTTAACCACATTATAAATATATCTTGAAGCCGATGTTCCGAAGAAAGCATTGAGATTGTGCACTTCGGCTATCTTTGTGTCATAGCTGATGGTGTTGTCCCATTGCCACTGTGTTTCGCCAAAACGCTGCTGTGTGGCGTATGCATCACCGTTTTTCTGTCTTATTGACTCCTGTATTCCCGTAGGAATAAACTGATTCCAACTTTGCTCCGACCTGTTGACTGCAAGCGTCGATCTTATGTTGAGGCCCTTTATCGGGTTGATGTTCACATAGTTTGACGATGTGAAATGATAACGTGCGCGCTCGGTCTTTATCTCCATAGAGTTAAACGGATTATAGTCGTTGTTGTTTTCTTCTGAATGTACACGCCAGTAAAGTGTCAGATAATCCTCATCATGGCGTGTTGCGTCGTCCATATAAGGAGCATAGTCGATGAGCGGATTTGATTTCTCCAAAGCCTTATTATACACATCGCTCGACGGCATGTCGTCGTGCATATAAGTGTAAGAGGTGCTGGTTCCTATCTTCAGCCACGGCTTTATGTTTGCATCGGCATTGATACGGCCATAATATTTGTCCTGTTCAGTACCTTTCACAATACCGTCGAGTCCGCTGTATCCAAGGCTTACATATATGTTGCTGTTATCACCGCCTTTTGAGAAACTTATGCTGTGATTCTGCTCAATGCCGGTCTTTGTAACCTGTTTCAGCCAGTCATATGATTTGCCGCTGCGGTAGCCGGCAAACTCTTCGTCTGAGAACACTGTGTTAGAACCCATTATCACGTTGTCCCAGTAAGCCTGCTTATCCTGTGCAGTTGCGTTAGGATTGTTGAATGCATATCCGTTTGCAAAGGCTTCAGCACGCAGGTTGAAAGTCTGCTGAGCGTTCATTGTCTCGGGGCGATGGCCCATCGTAGAGAAACTTACCCATCCGTCGTAAGTTACGGTTCCCTCACCCTTGCGGGCTTTCTTTGTAGTAACAACGATTACACCGTTGGCTCCGCGCGAACCGTAGAGGGCTGTGGCTGAAGCATCTTTCAATATCTCTATTGATTCAACGTCGTTGACATTGATTGAATTGAAAAATCCGAACTGATTGTCCATTACAAGTCCATCAACTACATATATAGGCGACGAGCCTGAATTAATGGTATTGGTACCGCGGATTTTTATCGAAGAGTCGTCGCTCGGAGTTATACCTTTAGTGATACTTACTCCTGCCACGCGTCCCTGCAGTGCTTCGTTGATGTTAGTAACAGGCTTTTCGGTCAGCACGTCGGCATCAACATGCGACACGGCTCCTGTAAGGTCGCTTTTCTTCATGAGCACACCCACCACGACAACACCGTCGAGTGAGCTTTCCGAACTATTAAGCACAATCTTCATCTTGCCTGACTCAGGCACGGTTACTTCACGCTTGTCATATCCTATATAAGATACAACCAAAGTCTGGCCCGGCTTGGCATTAATACTGAAATTACCGTCAATGTCGGTTGGCATTCCCGTGGATGTGCCTTTTACCTGTACAGAAGCACCGATAAGAGGATCAGAATTTTCATCCACCACTTGTCCTGTCACAGTTGTCTGTGCAATGGCTGCTTGCGTACAGAACAACGCCAGGAGCATCAATAAAGTAGAGAGTTTCCTTTTCATGTTAATTAGTATTGATTATTAATTACTTTTTTGGTTTACTTAAATATGTGTTTTCATATCCACAATGCTCTTTTCAAAAGCAGCAATAAATTGCTTTTATCAAATAAATATTTCAGGTCTTATTTTGCATTTCAAACGATTTAAGGTTTATTAGTCAATTATATTTTCAAAGCAGCATTATTTTATATTATTTTTGTTAACTGCCTCTTAAAATTTATAATGCAAAAGTATAAGATAAGTAACATTGAAAATGAAGCATTTTTGGCAAAAATTAGCAAAAATGGCTCAATTTGGTCAAAAATCTATGATTGCAAAGCATATTTTATAATTTATAGACGATTTATTTACGATAAACTTATTTTGGCCGATCAAAAACACCGAATTATAATTTTATATCGCAGGAATTGTCAAATGTAAAATTGTCTTACGCAATATTTATTTTTTATTTACAAAAAATATTGTCTGACACGATGCCACAACCATAATATTTATACTAATATTTCTGAAAGACAGCCATACATTATCACATTCAGAAAAGATAAAAAATCAGGACAAAATTATTTTTCAATCCAGAAATTAAATTTATAACGTATGTTAAATTAAACATGCTTTACAAATAATATACTTAACTTTTATTTATACTACTTATGGCATTATTCTTCAATATAATGAGTTTTTGATTCAAAACTCTATTGTTTTAGACATTAATACGTGCCGTTTTGTTCTCTATACTGATATGTTTTATATGCCCAAACGACACAGTTAGCTTTTTTAACAAATATACATTATGCCGCGCATGATAATAATAGACTGAATATCAAGACTTTACAAAAAGTGCTGATTTTATGCGAATTATTGTCCTAAACATCATTCTAACAGAAAGAACGCTATTATGAGAGCGTTAAACGTACATATTTTATTCATAATAGCTGACAAATTACAGATTATTTTAAATTCAAACCTGTCATTACGGTTCAGCTGTATTTCCGTCCGTTTTTTCGCGGGCATGGCGGACTTTATAAAGAAATAGCAGATGGCAAGACTAACATAGGAAGCCATAATACGACTTAAAGCGTCTGTATCATGTAAAAGTAAATAATATACAGACTGATGACCTGCCTTGAATTAATAAGACAAAAAGACGGCTTTCTATGTTAAAGAAAACCGTCTTTTCAATACATTACCCTGAAAAAATCTATATCGCCAATAATAAAACAATTTATTTATGATTAAGACTAAACGCTCATGTTTTATAAAAACAAGTCATTTTCTATTGAAAGTATAAAGCTGTTTCAGCCATAACACGGCTTAAAAAGAATTTTTATTATTTGTTTATCAGAATTTAAAGTATTTTTCTTCCCCCTTCTTCAGTCTTATTTTGCCGCTGATACCCTTTACGCAGAAAGTGCAGTCGGCTGTTGCCTTTACGCGCGCCGACATCATCTTGCCGTCGCGCCAGCTCATATCTACAACGAGTCCTCCCTCAGCACACAGCCCGCTGACATGGCCCGTGCTCCACTGACGAGGCAATGCAGGCAGAAACTCTATGAAGCCGTCGTAGCTCTGTAGCAGCATCTCGCACATTCCGGCAACGCTCGCCTCGGTGGCGTCGAAACTGAATATGTCGTACTCGGCCATGGCCACTCCTGCCGGCGACACGGTCATGAGGTTCTCACGGGTGAACTTTCTGAACAGGTTCTGCAGCCATCCATAAGCAGCCGGCGCATCTTTCATGCGGACATAATAGCAAAGCATGTTGGCCGTGCTCCATTCGGTGTCTTCCCATCCCTTCTGTTCTGTCTGCATCTCGATGCCCTTGCGCGCCGCTTCCATAAGGTCGGGATTGCGCGTATAGGAGATCTGCCCAAACGGAAAGAGTGTCAGCAGATGCGACGAATGGCGGTGGGCAGGGTCGCTGCGGTGTACGTCGTCGAGCCATTCGCGCACTTGTCCGTCGCTGCCAATCATCAATGGCGGCAGCAACTTTATGTCACGCTCAAGACGGCGGCGCATGGCCTTGTCGGTGCCGAGTATCTTCGACGCCTCTATGCAGGCCGAATATATGTCGTAAACCACAGCGCGGTCTATTGTCGGCATCATTGCCAGACTGAGGTTATTGCCTTTCTTCGACACATATCCGTTTTCTGGCGATATGCTAGGCCCGGTTACTAGATAGCCCGTGTGCGGATCTTTCACCATGTAGTCCATAAAGAACTCTGCCGTCTTCTTCAGCAGCGGGTAGCCCGTGCGGCGCAGATAGTCGTTGTCGCGCGTATATAGATAGTGGCTCCACAGATGCGTGGCGAGCCATGCTCCGCCCGTTACGTTCATACCCCAGCCTACGCCCCAGCCCGGAGATGTGTAGCCCCATGCGTTGCACACAGTGTGTGCCACCCATCCGCCGCAGCCGTACATCTTACGCGCAGTTACGGCTCCGCTGTCGGCAAGCATACTGATATAGCTGAACAGCGGCTCGTTACATTCGGCCAAGTTGGCACGGTTGGCAGCCCAGTAGTTCTGCTGTATGTTTATGTCGAGATGATAGTCGCACGTCCATGGCATGTTGCATGCCCCGTTATCATTCCATATTCCCTGCAAATTGGCACACAAAGGCATGCCGCTGGGGCGCGACGATGATATGAGCATGTAGCGCCCGTACTGAAAGAAGAGGGCGTCTAACTTCGGGTCGGATGCCCCTGCCTGTGCCAGCTTCAGGCGTGTGTCTGTGGGCAAATGGCAGCCTGCCCCTTCGCCAAATGATATGTCCATGCGCCCGAAGAGTGCCGTATAGTCGGCCACGTGAGCAGCCCTAAGCGTTCCGTAACCTTTGTTGGCAGACTTGTCAACAGTGGCAGCGCATAGCTGCATGTAGTCTTTATTATTATAGTCGGTGCGCACATCTATTATAATGGTGAGCGCGTCGGCTCCATCTATGGTAACAGTTGTGTCTGTTGCGTTTACGGTTCCTCCCTCGGGCAACAGTCTCACCTCACCGCAGAAGCTCACTCCGCCCGCTCCGTGCATCGGAAAATCGACCTTGCCAGCCAGCATCAGCCCGTCTTTCGTAGCCTTCACTACGGCCTTGCGCAGCAGGTTAAGACCGAACGTAGCCGTTATTGCTCCCCTGCGGCTGGCAGTGTAGCGCATGGCTATAACGTCGTCGGGATAGTCGGCTATATATTCCCTGCGAAAATCTGTGTCGCCACAGCTGAACGTAACGGCCACCACCGAGCTGTCCATGTCGATGCTCCTGCGGTAGTTGCGTATCTGTCCGCACGGATATCTGAAGTCTACCACCATGTCGCCGAGCGGCAAATGAGTGCCGAAGGAGCGGCCCAGTCCGTTAAGATATTTGTTGCCCAGCTCGTTTCCGCGCTCCGGGTCGTCGTTGAAGAAACAGCGGCGCATCTCGTCGAGTTTATCCTTTCCGCAGATGTCGTTGTTAGAGGCGTCGGGCTTTCCCGACCACAAGCTAATCTCACCAAGAGCTATCCGCTCTCTTAATATACCTCCGTAGACCATAGCCGACAGACGGCCGTTGCCCGCAGGCATGGCTTCCATCCATTCGCCGGCCGGCTGCTGATACCATAATATATTGTCGGCCCTGACCTGCAGGGCAGCAGTCATAATAAAGGATAATATGAATGTTATTCTTAATTTCATTTTCAAAGTATCGGTTTAAGTTACAATTTTACAACTGCAAAATTAGTAAACATCGCAATACAATACGGAAACAAAATATTCAGAAAATGTAAATTTTAAGCCAAAAGGAACGAAGAGATTAATTAAGAAACAAAAAATTATGAATTACAAATGTCTCTCTATGCCTTCGGCTTTATGCGGTAGGCGCGCGGACTCATGCCCATTATCTTGCTGAAAAGGCGGGAGAAATAATATGGGTCGTTTATGCCGAGCTTGTGGCATATCTGGTTCATGCGCATCTGCGTGGTGTCGAGCAGCAGACAGGCACGCTGGATTTTCAGCAGATTGATGTAGTTAAGCGGACTGTGCCCCGTCTTTGCCTTGAACAGCATGGAGAAATGCGACGCCGAATAGCCCGTGAAATCAGCCACCTCCTGAAGCGTTATGTGGCGCTCTATGTTCTCTTTCATATAATGTATGGCGGCCTCAACCACGTTGCCTTCGTCTATCTTCTCGCCCACGCTGCGGTATTGGTGAACATAGCGGAGCGAGGCCAGATAGTGGTGAAAGAGCGACATGGCGTAGCGGATGCTCTCTATGCTGTAGCCCGAATTGAGCGTCTCAAACAGCTCCTCAAACATGTTTATGCGGTTGCTTATGCGCGAGTGTATGCCGGGATTCACCGACGTGGGAGCTATGGCGTCGGCGGCATAATAGGGGGCGAGCATGCCCTTGAAGTGAATCCAGTAGATTGTCCACGGGTCTTCGGTGTCGGCCTGATATCTGTGGGGCACTCCGGCGGGCAGGATAAAATACTGATTGGCAGCCACTTCGTAGCTGTTGCCGCCCACCTCGTAGCTTCCATGGCCGTCGATGCAATAGATAAACACATACTGGTCTATGGGTTCGCGGCGCTCGCGGTAGTGGTTTTCTGCCTTTGGATAATAGCCTATGTCGGTAACGTAGAGCACAGATACAATGGCGTCGGCTGCCATCATGTCGGTAACCATCTTGGGCAGCACAAGCGAGCGCTCGCCCGAAAATCCGCTTTTTATTCTCAACATTGTTTTAAATGGTAAAAGACTGTGATGCAAATATACTGAAAACAATAATAATATTGTCCATTTTATTCTGATTTTTTTCTATTTTTTATGTCGGCGGATGTGCGTAACTTTGCGGTGTTAAACAACATAAGCGGCCACGGCTGCCTAACATACAAATAATAAGATAATAAAAAAACGCCGTTTAAAGGCTGCGCCATACATGACAAGACACAAGCTGCAGACCATGATAAAACGGCATGACGAGCGCGCCGCGGGCAACAAGCAAGACCGAAAGGCGGCGCGAAAGGAAAAAGAAAAACGTAAAACTATAAACCATAAGTAACCCATGAAAACATTCAACAAAGGTTTTGTATATTTTATCTGCATCGTTTCGGCCATGGGCGGACTGCTGTTCGGCTACGACTGGGTGGTGATTGGCGGCGCAAAGCCGTTCTACGAAGTGTATTTCAACATTGCCGACGACCCCGGCATGCAGGGTCTTGCCATGAGCATAGCCCTCGTGGGATGCCTCACGGGAGCCATGACCGCCGGCAGTCTTGCCGACCGTTTCGGCCGCAAAAAGTTGCTCATCGCCTCGTCGGTGGTGTTCCTGCTGTCTGCCTACGGCACGGGATATTTCAGCCATTTCTGCTATTTTCTGGCGGCGCGCTTCCTCAGCGGCGTGGGCATAGGCATGGCTTCGGGCCTCTCGCCAATGTATATTGCCGAGGTGGCACCGTCGCACATACGCGGCAAACTGGTGTCGCTCAACCAGTTGACGATAGTGATAGGCATTCTGGCGGCACAGATAACCAACTGGCTGATAGCCGAACCCGTGGTGATGAACACCATTGACACATGGAACTGCCAGACGGGATGGCGCTGGATGTTCTGGGCGGGAGCCTTCCCTGCGCTGGCCTTCCTCATCCTTGTGTTCTTCATTCCCGAAAGTCCGCGCTGGCTTGCCATGAAGGGCAGCGACAATGACGCGCGCGCCATTCTTGCACGCATAGGCGGCGACAAGTATGCCGAAGAGGAACTTAAGGCAATATCTGCCGCAGCTCATGCCGACAGCTCGCAGCACGGACTGCGCACGCTGTTCAGCCGTCCGCTCGTGAGCATCGTCATCATCGGCATCGTGGTGGCCGTTTTTCAGCAATGGAGCGGCACCAACGTGATATTCAACTATGCCCAGGAGATATTTCAGTCGGCAGGCTATTCGCTCAGCGACGTGCTGTTCAACATCGTCGTAACGGGCGTAACCAACGTTATATTCACCATCGTAGCCATATTCACCGTAGAGCGTCTTGGCCGCCGCCGTCTCATGCTCATAGGCTCGTGCGGTCTCGCATTGATATATCTTGTGCTGGGCACATGCTATTATTTCGAGATCAAGGGCATCATCATGGTGGCTCTCGTGGTTATGGCCATTGCCTGCTATGCCATGACTCTCGGTCCGGTTACGTGGGTGCTTATAGCCGAACTGTTTCCGAGTCGCGTCAGGGCTGTTGCCGTGGGCACATGCACCTTTGCGCTGTGGACGGGCAGCACCACGCTTACCTACACCTTTCCGCTGCTCAACAGCTCGCTCGGCAGCTACGGCACGTTCTGGATTTATGCAGCAATATGCGCCGCAGGCTTCGTCTACTTCATGCGCATGCTGCCCGAAACTAAGGGAAAATCGCTCGAAGAGATTGAGAAGGAACTTACAAAATAATGCCGCATAACAATAATAACAGCCCATTGATAACGGCATCAGACAATGCTGCCCGTCAGCAATGATATAAAGGAAAAAAGAAAAATAACATATAAAAGAGTTTTTAAAATGGTAAAAGCATGGAGAGAAAAGGTGGTGATACCTACCTATGAGGTGGGCACACCCGAGAAAAATCCGATATTCCTTGAAAAGAGAGTATATCAGGGTTCGAGCGGAGTGGTTTATCCCTACCCCGTGATCGAGTCGATTTCCGACGAGAAAACCGACAAGGAATATGAGGTTGTCTTCATTGAGAACGAATATATAAAGGTGATGATTCTGCCCGAACTGGGCGGACGCGTGCAGATGGCTTACGACAAGATATGCCGGCGACACTTTATCTACTACAACCACGTGATAAAGCCGGCACTGGTGGGTCTGGCAGGCCCCTGGATTTCGGGAGGCATAGAGTTCAACTGGCCGCAACATCACCGCCCCAGCACTTTCATGCCCGTTGACACCGCCATTGAGCACAACAGCGACGGCAGCGTAACGGTGTGGGTGAGCGAGATGGAGCGCATGTTCCATCAGAAGGGCATGGCAGGATTCACTCTGAGGCCGGGGCATGCCTATCTTGAGATAAAGGGCGCGGTGTATAACCGCACTGACGTGCCGCAGACGTTCCTGTGGTGGGCCAACCCTGCCGTAGCCGTTAACGACCATTACCAGAGCGTGTTCCCGCCCGACATCAACGCGGTGTTCGACCACGGCAAGCGCGCCGTAAGCTCGTTCCCGATAGCAACGGGCACATATTATAAGATGGACTATTCGGCGGGAGTTGACATCTCTAACTATAAGAACATCTTTGTGCCTACGAGCTATATGGCCGTTAACAGCAAGTATGACTTTGAGGGCGGCTACGAGAACGACACAAAGGCCGGAATGCTGCACGTGGCAAACCATCACATCTCGCCCGGAAAGAAGCAGTGGACATGGGGCAACGGCGACTTCGGACGCGCGTGGGACCGCAACCTTACCGATACCGACGGCCCTTACATCGAGCTTATGGCAGGCATCTACACCGAGAATCAGCCCGACTTCACATGGCTTCAGCCCTATGAGGAGAAGTCGTTTGTGCAGTATTTTCTGCCCTACCGCGAGCTTGGCATTGTTAAAAACGCCACTAAAGACCTGCTGATGAACATCGATCAGGACGGCACGTCGGGCAAGGTGAACTTCAAGATATTTGCCACATCTGAGCAGCACGTATGCGTTGAGCTGCGCAACGACGACGGAACGGTTTATTACAGCAAGGAAGTTACGATAACGCCTGAGAACATAATGGAGGAGAATGTAGACGTGAAGGGCGCCAAGCTCAGTCAGCTCAACCTCAACATAACAGCCGGAGGACGCACGCTGCTGACATGGCACAGCGAGCCCGACGAGGTTAAGCCAATACCCGACGCTGCCGAAGCAGCCCTGCTGCCCGAGGAGATAAAGACCACGGAGCAGCTCTATCTGACAGGTCTGCACCTTGAGCAATACCGCCACGCCACATACAACCCCGTTGACTACTACGAAGAGGCTCTGCGCCGCGACCCGCTTGACGTGAGAAACAACAACGCCCTCGGCCTGTGGTACATCCGCAAGGGGCGCTTTGAGCGTGCCGAGAAGTATCTGCGCACGGCTGTCAGGGTGCTGATGAAGCGCAACCCCAACCCATACGACGGCGAACCGATATACAACCTCGGACTGGCGCTGAAGTATCAGGGCCGCACAGACGAGGCTTACGACCAGTTCTACAAGTCGACATGGAACGGCGCATGGCAGGATGCGGGCTATTTTGCCTGCGCACAAATATCTCTGATGTGCAACCGTCTGGACGACGCCTTGGACGAAATAGACCGCTCGCTGATACGCAACTGGCACAACCACAAGGCGCGCGCGCTGAAAGCTACCCTACTGCGCAAGGCGGGACGCAACGACGAGGCTCTGAAACTGATTGAGGAGTCGCTCGGGATTGACAGATTCAACTACGGCTGTCTGTTTGAGAAATATCTCATAACGGGCGACGACGACACACTGCAGCTGCTGAAGACGATGATGAGACGATGCGCCAACAACTACGACGAGATAGCGCTCGACTACTGCGCGGCAGGCTGCACGTGCGAGGCGCTGAAGCTGTGGAATATAGCAATAGAAGAGGGAGCATTGACGCCTATGACATATTATTATATGGGCTGGTGCAACGCCGCAACCGACGCCGAAGCAGCCAAAGAGCTGTTTGCCAAGGCCGAGGCATATCCTTCAGACTACTGCTTCCCCAACCGTCTTGAAGCCGTGCTCGCGCTCAACTGCGCCATGGCACATCTGCCCCGGGCAGCCAAGGCACCCTATTATTTGGGTTGCCTCTACTACGACAAGCGACAGTATGACCTTGCGATAAAGGCATGGGAAAGGTCGGCCGCAGCCGACGACAGGTTCCCCACGGTGTGGCGCAATCTTGCCCTGGCTGCGTTCAACAAGCAGGGCGACAAGGACAAAGCAGTGAGATTAATGGAGAAGGCTTTTGCGCTTGACGATACCGACGCCCGAGTGCTAATGGAGCTTGACCAGCTCTATAAATGCATGCGCCGTCCTCACGCCGAGCGGCTCGCGCTGCTAAGAAAATACGGCAATCTCGTTGCCAAACGCGACGACCTGCTGCTCGAAGAGATAACCCTGCTCAACCAGACAGGACAGTATGAGGAGGCTAAGACCAAGCTCGACGCCCACATATTCCACCCATGGGAGGGCGGCGAAGGCAAGGTGCCGGCACAATATCAGTTTGCACGCGTTGAACTGGCAAAGAAAGCCATAGCCGAAGGGCGTTATGCCGATGCCGTAAGCCTGCTCGAAGAGTGCCTTGTATATCCTCATCATCTCGGCGAAGGCAAGCTGTACGGAGCGCAGGACAACGATTTCTACTATCTGATGGGCGTGGCATACGACGCCATGAACCAGACCGACAAGGCGCGCCAATGCTGGCTGAAGGCCACCGAAGGACCGACAGAGCCTGCCGCAGCGCTCTACTATAACGACGCAAAGCCCGACAAAATTTTCTATCAGGGTATGGCGCTTCTCAAACTGGGCCGCACGGGCGAGGCCAACGGCCGTTTCCACAAGTTGGTCAACTATGGCGAGAAGCATCTCTTCGACAAGGTAAGGATGGACTATTTCGCCGTCTCCCTGCCTGACCTCTTGATATGGGAAGACGACCTTCAGGTGCGCAACGAGATTCACTGCAAATACATGATGGCCCTCGGCTATTATGGTCTTGGCAACAAGGAAAAGAGCACTCGCTATCTTAAAGAGGCTGAAGCCCTGGACATAAACCATCAGGGAATACAGGCGTTTAAATTTTTTTTAGGAGTTAAGGAGTTATGTAGTTAAGGAGTTAAGACATTTGCTTTTTCTTCTTAGGAGTTAAGAAGTTAAGGAGTTAAGGAGTTAAGGAGTTAAGACATTTGCTTTATTGGTATATGGTCTGAAGTTAAGACAAATAGCTTGTTGTTATAAGTTGAGGAGTTAGAGTCAAATTATTTTAGTCGCCTTAATTTTTGGCGACAAAGCATTTGACTTTAACTCCTTTAACTACTCTAACTCCTTTAACTACTAAAAAAACTCCTAAAAAGAAAAAGCAAATGTCTTAACTCCTTAACTCCTTAACTTAACTCCTAAAAACAGAATACTAAACAATATTTCCCCTATTCCGCCGTTTTATATCTTGATGGATAAAGACGAAAGTAAGGACAGCTACGGACATGTGCTGAAATATACGGGAATATTCGGCGGCGTGCAGGGACTCAACATCATCATTGGCCTTGTACGCAACAAGATTACGGCCCTGCTGCTCGGCCCTGCCGGCATGGGACTGGCGTCGCTGCTCAACTCTGCCGTCAACTTTATATCGCAGGCCACCAACCTCGGAATATCGTTCAGCGCGATAAAGCATATTTCTGAACTTTACGACCAAGGCGAAACGGCTGAAATGAAGCGCTTTATCAAGATTGTGAGGGCGTGGAGCCTCGTGGCGGCACTGCTCGGAATGATAGTGTGCATAGCCGCCGGACCGCTGCTCAACAACCTCTCGTTCTCATGGGGCGACCACACGCTCCACTTCATAATGCTCTCGCCGGCAGTGGCACTGATGGCCATAACGGGCGGCGAGACGGCCATACTGAAAGCCACACGCAAGCTAAAGGCGCTCGCCGTGGTGCAGCTGTGGTCGGTGGCGGCGTCGCTGCATCAGAGTTTCCTCCATTGTGCAATATTCCCCACTGCTGCCTCCCGTAGGAGTCTGGGCCGTGTCTCA